>UMLR01032797.1_pt1 | contig 44241 bp, 38 predicted proteins | sample 1966741 | NCBI WGS metagenome assembly UMLR01 (sample SAMEA4836207, study PRJEB28245) | human gut metagenome | biome: gut microbiome; material: fecal sample | place: Denmark | collected 2008 | reverse complement strand
TTGGGAAAGAGTTTATTTATATGGGGATACATTAAAAAATATTTTTGGAAGTGTAGGAAGTATTACAAAAGAAGAAAAAGATAATTATTTAAATAATGGTTATGAACTAACTGATTTAGTGGGTATAAGTTATTTAGAAAAAGAATATGAAGAATATTTAAAAGGTAAAAAAGCAAAATATAAAGTTAATAAAGATTATACTTTAAGTAAAATAGAGGAAGAAGAAAAAGGTAATGATTTAGTTTTATCAATTGATATAGATATGCAAGAAAGAATTGAAGAAATATTAAAAGATAAGATTAAGTTAGGTAAAAAATATGGAAATACAGAATATTATAAAGATAGTTATGCTATAGTTAGTAATCCTTTAAATGGAAGTATTCTTGCAATTGGGGGCATTAGACTTAATAATGATAATACTTTTAGTGATATAAGCTTAAATACAATTAATAAGTCTTACACTATAGGAAGTGCTGTAAAAGGAGCAACTATTGGGGTGGGGTATAAATATAACTTAATTACTCCAGGAGCTTATATTAATGATTCTTGTGTTAAACTTTATTTTGTACCTGAAAAATGTAGTTTTAAAAGATTAGGTAAAGTAAATGATTTAACCTCTTTAGCTAATTCATCAAATTATTATCAATATATGATTGCTATTAAACTTACAGGAAATACTTATAAACCAAATATGAAATTAAATGCTACGAAAGAACATTTTGATACTTATAGAAATATGCTTGCAAGCTTTGGCTTAGGAGTTAAAACAGGAATTGATTTACCTGGAGAACAAACTGGTATTATTGGTAAAACTATAGCAGATGATTTACTTTTGAACCTTGCAATTGGTCAATATGATACTTACACTCCAGTAGAAGTTATGCAATATATAAATAGTGTTGCTAGTGGTAAAAGAATGTCTTTAAGTTTAATGAAAGAAATAAGGAATAAAGATAAAACTATTTTAAAAAATGAGATAAATGTTTTAAATAATGTTGATTTAAATTCTGAAAGTTTAAATAGAATTAAGGAAGGTATGAGGCTTGTTTTAAGTGAAGGTACTGGTAAGTTTTATGTCCCTCAAGGGCTTGATTTTGCAGGTAAAACTGGAACTAGTGAGTCTTTCTTAGATACAAATAATGACGGTAAAGTTGATACTGCTACCATTTCATCTACATTCACAGGTTTTTATCCAGCTGAAGACCCTAAATTTAGTTTGGTAGTTATTACTCCGAATGTTTCACATAAAGAAGGAAAGACTGATGCTTTTTATTTTGGAGCCAGTAAGATAACTAAAGATATAGTTACATATTTAAATGAGAATTATAATTAAAAAAGCACTATTTACACAAATGTGTTAAAATAGTGCTTTTTTTTTTTTTTTTTTTCGGTTAAAATGGGTATGTAAAATAAAATATCTATGCGTGATATTGTTAAGGAGATGGATAAAAATGAAGAAAAAGTACGCTATATTTACAGTAATAATATTTATATTACTTGTAACAATTTTTACATATTTTAGTACTTTAAAACAAAATAATATTTATAAAGAAGAAAGTATTAAATCAACAAAAATAACTAAAGGAATATCTATGATGCTTGAACAAAATTCGGGAGCTGGTGATTATAAACTAGTTACACAAAGTGGATGGCCAACGGACGGTTACATTCTTAATACAGAATTATCCAGATGTGAAAATGGTTCAACATTAAATTGGGATGATACGAAGAAAGTAGTTATTGTATCAGGTAATTTATCAGATAAATGTTATGTTTATTTTGATAAAGTATTTACTTTAGCTAGCTATGTAATATCACAATATACAGGAACACAAGGCGCAAACAATATTTACTATCATAATTCAAGTCTGTCTAATGGAGCCGGAGATAATAGCTATAGATATGCCGGAGGAGACTATGTATTAACAGAAAAAGCAACAACAGTTGGAATGAAATCATTAACATCTAGTTCAAATACAGCAACAGATGGAATAACAAATTTTTATTGTGATGGAGAAAGACTATATTTACACGACTATAATTTATACGAATACTGTGATACTAATTCGAGTACATATTATTTTACATTACAATATGATACATCTAATACACAATATCAAACATATAATGAAGCCTTAGAAAAAGCGGTATCAGATGGTTATTTAACTAAAGATAATGTTAAGAATTTTGTGTGTTTTGGAAGTAATATAAGTCCATGCCCAGTGGAAAATCTATACAGAGTAATAGGTGTCATAGATAACAAAGTAAAATTAATAAAATATGATTATGCAACAAGTGCATTGCTCGGTGAAGATGGTGCTTTTAACGAAACGTATACTTTAGCAGACACCGGAACAGAACCAATGTACAGAGGTAGTTTGACAACCTTAGATCATTATTATTGGAATAATGATACTGGCACAAATACGTGGAGTGAAAGTGATTTAAATAAAATAAATTTAAATACAAATTTCATAAATAATATAGGAAGTGCATGGGCAAATAAGATAGCTACAACAACATGGAAAGTAGGAGGAAATACATATGCAAATATAAAAGATGTAGTACCAGCAACCGCATATCAAAATGAGGTAGTAAATCCAACCTCAGGAAGTTACTCAACAACAGGAGAAACAACATATGAAGCAAAAATAGGCTTGATGTATGTGAGTGACTATGGATTTGCAGCTAGATCAAGTGCATGGACAACTACGCTATATAATTATGATGGATATGATGATAATAATGTTGCGATTAAGGATACAAATTGGATGTTTATTGGTAGTGATATTTGGACTATTTCCCGTATAGCGGAAATTTCAGACAGAGTATTCTATGTGGAATCTATTGGCTTTAAAACAGAAGGAACACATGGTAATATTTCAGATATCCCTGTGAACAACAATGGTGGCAGCGGTGTAAATGTTGTTTTCTTCCTTAATTCATTTGTAACTTATGTCTCTGGCTCTGGTACTATGAGTGACCCAATAATCATTGATTAAAAATAAAAACACTATCCTAGTAGTCAAAAAAACACTACTAGGTTTTATAAATATTGTAATAAAAGTAGGAAATTTTAAACAAATAATTAAAAAATTATCTAAATTAGTTGAAAAATGCTAGAATTTTGGTATAATTAATAGAGATTATTTAAGTGAGGAGGAAAAATTATGGCAAAAAAAGAAAATCGTAGTGAAGTTACTATGAGATGTTCTGTTTGTGGTTTTGAATTACGCCCAGTTAGTAAAAATAAAAAGAATACTCCAGACCGTCTTGAATTAAATAGATACTGCCCAAAATGTAGAAAGACAGTAACTGCTAAAGAAAAAAAATAATAGAAAAGAGGATTAAATATGGATATTAATATTAATGATATCAAAAATGGTATGACAATTATCATGGATGGTAATTTATATACTATTGTTGAATTTCAACACGTAAAACCTGGAAAAGGACCTGCTTTTGTTAGAATTAAAAGAAGAAATTTAAAAACTGGAGCAGTTACTGAAGATACATTTAATACCAATATTAAAATAACTAAAGCTCATATTGAAAAAGTAAAAGCTGGTTATTTATATCAAATGGGAGACACTTATGTGTTCATGAATAATTCTACATATGAACAAATTGAACTTCCTGCATCAGTTCTAGGTGACAATGTTAATTTCATTAAAGAAGGATTAGAAATTGATATTGACAATTATGATGGAGAAATAATTGGTATTACATTACCTGAAAAAGTTGAATATGAAGTTATAGAAACAGAACCAGCAGTTAAAGGTAATACTGCAACTAATGCAAGTAAAGATGCTAAAATTGAAACTGGTTATGTAGTAAAAGTTCCGTTATTTATTAATGAAGGAGAAAAAATTATTATTTCAACTAAAGATGGAAAATATTCTGGAAGAGCATAAGCTCTTTTTTCTTTGGAATTTTGCATAAAATTTCAATAACTACATACAAATATAATATGAAAAAGATAGATATTAAAAAATTATTATTTTATATTTTAATTCCTTTAATAAGTGGAGCAGTTGTAGGAATTATAACTAGTGGTGACATGAAGGCTTATAATGGATTTGTTCCAGGTTGGATATTTCCTGTTGTATGGAGTATTCTTTATATTTTAATGGGAATTTCAAGTTATTTAGTTAGGGATAATGAAGAAGACATAAATATTTATAAAACAAATTTAGTTGTAAACTTAGCTTGGACATTTATATTTTTTACATTTAATATGAAGATTTTAGCATTTTTATGGATTTTATTATTAATTGCAATTGTGATTTATATGATATATAAATTTTTCAAAGTTAATAAACTTGCAGCATATTTACAAATTCCATATTTAATATGGTTGTTATTTGCAAGTATCCTAAATTTACTTGAAATATTATAAAAATAATCTGTGTATTTGACTAGCCATTAAAAAAGATAATTCATAAGATACATTAGAAAGGAATGTTTTAAATGAATTATTTTAATGAAAGTTTCAAAGAAGAAACAGAAATGAAAAAAAGTTATGATAAAACTAAAATGGGGACTGCAACATATGCCGCTGGGGGAGCTGGAGATTATGGCATGATGAACGCTATGCCTGGATGTGTTCAAAATCCAATTTATGAATGTCCTCAAGAAAGAGTATGTCATAGATATATTTGTCATGAAGTACCTCACATTATGCCTTGTAATACAAGAATAATAAATCATCATGTTTATAGACATACATTTACACCAGAATATACTTGCCGTGAAGAAAATGTTTGTGAAAACGTTTTTGGACCTAGATGTTGTTAAATAAACACAATAAAAGTTGCAGATTTTGCAACTTTTATTGTGCCTTTTTTTTAACTTTTTTACCCCCAAAATCCTTCTAGACAGTCATTTTTAGTGTAAATCATTAATTAAGCTTTTGATTTATACAACTTTTTAATTGAAGCAAGTACTAATAATATAATTATAAAACCACCACATATATATGGAAAAAACTTATAAAGAAACATTGTATTATAAAAATTATTAGCAAAATATCTATTTACAATATAAAGGATACTAAAAGATACTAAAAATGGTACAATATTATTTTTAATATTTAAAGTATCTTTAATCTTTGTTATAAATAGAGTTAATGAGATAAATAAATCAAAGAACCAATTAATGCAAATAAAATTTTCTATGTTTTCAATAAATTTAAAAAATTTAATTCTTCTTAAAATAGTATATTCGGGATAACTATATACATTAATCAATTCTCCCAATATTAAAGTAATTGTAAGACCAACTATAATATTAGTAAGTGCAGCAAGTAAATAATATTTTAGTGATGCTTTAAATTCAATATTTTCATTTAGTAAAATTAGTAATGGACTAGTAGAAATAACAGCATAAATAAGTGATGCTTTAAAAACACTTGTAGTTTTTACAGATAAAATAGGAAAAAGGTTTGAATAATGAAATTCATTAGTAAGAAGAGTAGTTTTAAGAATAATTATAAATAAACTTAAGAAAAATAAAACAAATGCAACATTGTAAATACCTTTTATTTTTTTACCACTTAAATAGGTTGCTAGAATAACAAATGGTAAGCAAGAGATAATTGAAGGTGTAAAAGGTAAAAAGTAAGAATATAAAAATCCAGATAATATTACAAATAAAATAAGTAAATTAAATGATATGTAAAGAAAATAAACTAGTTTAAATAAAATGTTTAAAAAAGTATTTTTCTTTATATATTCTTTTAAAGGTATATTACAAGATACTTTATTTATTAAGTAAATTATAATTATTCCTAGTAATGTTCCAAGAATAAAAGCTATACAAGTATCAGTATTACTTAGTTCACAAATTCTTGCAAAACCACCACCTAGAAAAAGAAAGTGTGATAAGAAATATATAAATAAACAATTATTCTTTTTCATGATTCACGCTCCACATCATATATTAAACCTTTTTTATTAATATTAAATTTAATATTTGATTTAATATCTAGTTTTAACCAATAATCTTTATCTTTAGTTCTAGTTTTTTTATAATAATTTTTAGTTATACCTAAAATATCACTATTATTATCTTGTAATACTTTAATAAATTCAGAAATTTTTTTATTTAAAAGATTAGTAAAATCATTATCTATTCTTTCTAAGTTTTTAGGGTCTCTAATATTAAATGCTGGGTCATTATCTAATATTCTTCCCATTAAATTTCCATTTACATTTATACTACCATTATTTATTTCTGTATTTAATTTACCATTATTTATAGCAACAGTAAAACTTAAATTATCATAGTTAATTGTATATGATGGCCTATCAAAATTATCAGTTAATAACTTATAAATTTTTACATATTCACTATTTAAATTACCTTTATAATTATAGTTATTAAAAATAGACATACCATCAATTATAAATTCATCATCTTTTAGAGTAATATTTGAAAAACATGTATCAATTCCATAAGTTATGACTTCTTCAATTATTTCATCAAACATTTTTAATATATTTGTATTTGATGAATAGCTAATACTTTCTAATGTATCTATAATAGCTGTACTTGCAATCGGAGACTCATTAGTTGTATGATTAAGTAAATCTTCTGGTCTAGTATCTGTTGAGGATATAACATAAAAGTTTTCTCTAAAATATGTATTTCTTAAAAATAAATCAATAATATTATCAAATTTATTTTCAACAACACTTTTACTTAAAATCATTAACTTTATATGATTAAATATTAGTTGTTTTGATAATTTATCTGCAGCATTTTCAATAGCGCTGGTTAAATTTTTGCCGTGCCCAACTTTTGTATATGAAGTTATTTTAGAAGAATCTTTATCTATTTGGTCATTTAATATTTCTAAAGTAATAACGTATTCATCATTTTCATAATCAACTCCGATTGCATTAATTATGGCTAAGTCATTTATTTCTTTATAATCAAAACAACCTGTACAAAGAAGTAGTGTAAGTATAATAATTAATATTTTTTTCATAAGTCCTCCTTTTGTTTGACAATATTTTTATGAGTAAATAATGTACTTCTTCTGGTATCTTTTCTGAGTGTTTTTTTCAAAACTGTATTATTAAAATATTCTTTGTTAAATGGTGATATCGGAGCAAAGTAAGGTTTACCAAAGGAGTTTGTAGTTGTTGTATAAATTAAAAAGTAAAATAATCCAAGAGTAATGCCATATAAACCAAATAAGCCACTTAAAAGGATGAAGACAAATCTAAAAAATCTTAAAGCATTATTTATTTCAATGGTTGTAAATGTAAGACTAGATATAAATGTTATAGCTATTACAATAATTGTAATCGGAGATGCTATACCTGCAGAAACAGATGCTTCACCTAAAACTATGGCACCTAGTATGGAAATGGCTGAACCATAACTTAAAGGAAACCTTAAATCACTTTCTCTTAGAATTTCACAAACAAAGAGCATAAGTAAAGTCTCAATAATTGTGGGAAATGGAACTCCACCTCGCTGAATAGCAAAGTTAAGAAGAAGATTTGTAGGTATGGTCTCTTGATTATAATTCATGATTGCAATGTATATCGCCGGAGCCATCATTGATATTAAAAAGGCGCTTATTCTTAAAATTTTTATAAAATTAACATTTTTACTTTTATTGTAATTATCAATAACAGGATTTACAAAGTCGATAAAAAAGGCCGGTATTATTAAAACAAAAGGTGAGGTATCTACAACAATAGCTATTTTTCCTTCCATTAGGAATGTAGCAACATTATCTGGTCTCTCTGTTTCAATGAATGTTGGATAAACACTATTTTCTTCATCACCTAAAAGAAAACCTAAAGACGATGAGTCCACAATTCCATCAATATCTATAGTATCGAGTTTTTTTAATAGATTATTTACAAGGTTAGCATCAGCAATATCTTCAAAATAAAGAATGCTAATATTTGTAAGTGTTTTTCTGCCAATAGTTCTACTTTCTGTTTTTAACGTACTAGATTTAATTCTTCTTTTAATTAATCCAATATTTATTTGAATATTTTCCGTAAACGCATCTTTAGGTCCATTAATTGATGACTCAACCTCACTGTTTGAAACTGCTCTAGAAATATCTGCTCTAGTTTCTATAGCATAAATTTTATCTTGAATAATTACTAAAGAAAAACCATTTGTTAAGTAAAATTCACACTCATCAGCATTTTTAATTTCTAACGTATTCGGGGCAGCTATATATGATGAAATGTTATTTTTATTAATTTCATTCTTTTTTAAAATTATATTTTTTAATATGTAGTCATTTACTTTATTACTACTTGAAACTGTTTCGAGGTATATTAAATACATAGTTTTAAAAATAGATAAATTTATTTCTTTTATCACAAAATCTGGACTTTTACTAAATTCAGTTTCTAATCTTTTTACTATTTTGTTCATGGAATCACCATTATTAATATTTACCAAATAATGGTATTTATGCTAAAATATTGATAGTGATGTTTATGAAAGTTGAAATTGTTAAATTAGATGACTTTGGTCGTGGTATTTGTTTTGTAAATGATAAAGTTACTTTTGTACCAAATACAGTCCCAGGTGATATTGCCAATATCAAGATTATAAAGGAACATAAAAAATATAATGAAGCAATTTTGGTGGATTTAGTTAACCCATCAAGTGATAGAAAAGATGCCTTATGTCCTTATTTTGGTATCTGCGGTGGCTGTACTTTACAAACTTTATCCTATGAAAAAGGTATTGATTATAAAAAGGAAAAAGTAATTAATTATTTTAAGAAAATGGGGTTAATTATAAAACCAAGCCTTATCACAAATGACACGCCATATAATTATAGAAATAAAATTACTCTAAAAGTTGTAAATGGAGTAATTGGTTATTTTAAATTAAATAGTCATAGTGTTGTAGAAATAAAAAAGTGTATACTCGCCGAAGATTGTATAAATGATGTAATTAATATTATTTCTAACATGAAAATTATAAATGGAGAAGTAATAATTAGATGTAATTATAAAAGTGAAATACTAATTATAATAAATAGTAAAGATAAAATAAATATTCCAAATATAAATGAAAACATAAAAGGTATTATAATAAATGATAAAGTAATATATGGAAATGATTATTTTTATGAAGAATTAAATGATATTAAATATAAAGTATCATATAAAGCGTTTTTTCAAGTTAATAGAAATGTTGCCAGTAAAATGTTTAAGTTAGTTGAAGATTTTACTAATAATAATGATTGTGTTTTAGATTTGTATTCTGGAGTGGGCACCTTAGGTTTAAGTGTATCCCAAAAAGCTAAAAATGTTTTAGGTGTTGAAATAAATAAAGATGCTGTAGATAATGCCAATCAAAATGCTTTAATAAATAATTTAAATAATGCTAAATTTATATATAGTGATGCAAGTAATATCAAAAATATTGATGTAGCATTTAATAAATTAATTGTTGACCCACCACGAGCTGGTTTAAGTAGGGAAGTAATAGATTTTATTAAGTTTAAGTTGCCAGATGAAATAATGTATATTTCATGTGATTATCATACACAAGCAAGAGATTTGAAATTACTAGATAGTTATGAGATAATTGATTCATATATTTGTGATTTGTTTTCTTATACGTATCATGTTGAGTGTATTTGTTTTTTAAGAAAAAGAAGGTGATTTAATTTGAAAAAAATAGCAGAAGATTTAGGAATTACTCCTGCAAAAGCGTCTTATTTAGAAGAGGTAATAAGTAAAAATCCAGATGTAAAAATTGAAGATATAAAAGATAAAAGTGTTAAAGAAATAGAATAAGTAACAAAAGAAAACACAGATAAAAACGAAGATGCAACAAATAATACAACAACAAATAATAATAATAATAATAAACCAAGTGGAGGAAATTCATTACAAAAATGTGAAAAAAAAGCTAAAGCCTTAAATAATGAAGAAGCTGGTAAAAAAGCTGCAAGCTTTCAAGGTGCAACAGTTGGAACAGGTAGTTATTGTGATATTTTACCTCCAGAATCAGTCTTGGCATTATCATCAAATGGCACTTGTGCTTATAAAGTTTCATTTGAATATATGACAAATAAATGTGTTTATTATATTTCTATGGAAAATGGTGAAGTACTAAGTAGTAATTGTACTCATAAAAATATAACTGAGGGAGAACATCAATGTATAATCATGAAAGATTTAGGGGTTACCAAAAGAGAAATGGCCTACATTTATGATACTGTTGATAATGGAAACGAATATACTTCAAGAGTAGAAGATGTTTATGGGACACCAGATGCCGAAGGTAAAACATATGTATATAGATATCATGTATCTAAATCTACAGGAGCCTTAACAAAAGAAAAAATGTACGAATTAAAATAAAAACATCGCGTACTTGAAAATCATTTTAAAATTATGATATTATAAGTATATATGAGGCAATTCTTCATATATTAAAAAAGGAAACATTTGATTTGGACGTTGAATGTTACCTTTTGTTTATTTGGATGTTTACCTAGATAGTTGCTATCACAAGTAAACATTTTTTTGATTAAAAATAATTTGACAAACATCAAAAAAAGTAATATAATCAAGGAGTAATTGACGAAGAAGTTATCTAAGTAGTTAGTTCAAGCCTTTGTACAGGAAATTGTAGTCATTGACTGAGAGCTACAACAAAAAGATGAATTAATGAATTTCAATAATGGAGTCAAATCGTGTAAGAGCGTTAATCTATTTGAGGTAGTAGAAATACTATAAAAAAAGGTGGTACCACGAGCAATTCGTCCTTTTAGGATGTTTGCTCGTTTTTATATTTTTGTACCGATGAAAAGGAAGGATAATATGAAGGAAAAGTTAGAAAAAATAAGAGAGTTAGGTTTAGAAAAAATTGATGCTACTAAAACTATTCAAGAACTTGAAGATGTTAGAAAAGATTTGATGGGTAAGAAAAGTGAACTTGCTGAAGTCTTAAAAAACATGGGAAGTCTAGCTCCAGAAGACAAAAAAAGTGTAGGAATGATGACTACAGAAATTAAAAATGTATTTCAAGAAAAATTAGCAAGTAAGGAAGAAGAAATTATTGCATCAATGAGTGTTTTAGATGAACCAATTGATTTAACAGTACCTGGAAAAAAAGTTAATGCTGGAGCATTACATCCAATTACACAAATGCGTAATGATTTAAATGAAGCATTTTTATCACTTGGTTTTGAAGTTTATACTGAAGATGATATAAGTAGTGAAGAATATGCATTTGATAATTTGAACTTTGCTAAGGATCATCCAGCTCGTCAATCTATGGATACATATTGGATTGAAGGAACTGAAGATAAAGAGGGTGCACAAAGACTTTGTTTAAAACCTCATTTAACGGGTGGTTCAGTAAGATATTTACTAAAGCATGGAGCACCAGCTAGATTTGTGTATCCTGGTAAAGTTTTTAGAAATGAAACAACTGATGCTAGACATGAAAGAGCTTTTTATCAATATGAAGCCTTAATTGTGGATAAAGATATATCATTTTCATCTGGTATGGTAATGATACAAACTATTTTAGAAAAAGTTTTTGGAAGAAAAATAAATACTAGAATGAGAGAAGGTTTCTTCCCATTTACAGAACCTGGTTATGAAATTGATATGGAATGTCTTGTTTGTGGGGGTGTAGGCTGTAAAGTATGTAATCATAATGGTTGGATAGAAGTTATGCCTGGTGGAGTAATTCATCCCAATGTCCTTAAATCTGCCAAACTTGACCCAGATGAATGGACAGGATTTTATATTAATATTGGTTTAGATAGATTAGTAATGATGCGTTATGGAGTAGATGATGTAAGACTTTTCCATAGTAGTGATTTACGTTTCTTAAAACAATTTAAATAAGGAGGATAAAATGAGAGTATCATTAAATTTAGTAAAAAAATATATAGATTTACCAGATAATTTAACAAATGAACAAATAGCATATGATTTAACTCTTAGAACTGTTGAAGTTGAAAGTGTTGAAGAAACTGCTAAAAAGTTTCATGATATTATTGTAGGTAAAATAGTTGAAGTAAATAATCATCCAGATGCTGATAAATTAAAAGTATGTATGGTTGATATTGGTGAAGATAAAAATGTCCAAATTGTATGTGGGGGTTCTAATCTTTACAAAGATGAATTAGTGGTTGTTTGTAAACCTGGAGCTGAAGTTATTTGGCATGGTGTAGGAGACCCAGTAGTAATTAAAGAAACTAAAATGCGTGGAGTATCTTCTTATGGTATGATTTGTGCATCCGAAGAAGTTTTCCTAAGTGATTTCTTTCCAGCGAAAGATGAAACTGAAATAATCGATTTAAGTGGAATTGATTGTAAACCTGGAGATAATATTGCTGATGTTGTTGATATGAACGATACAGTATTAGAAATAGATAATAAATCATTATCAAATAGACCAGATTTATGGGGACATTATGGAATAGCTCGTGAATTATCTGCAATATACGATGTTCCATTAAAAGCACAAGAAACATATGAAATTGATAAAAATTTACCAAAATATGATGTAGAAATAAAAGAACCATCAAAATGCTACAGGTATGCAGCAGTTGAAATTGATGGAATTTATGAAAAAAAATCACCAATGTGGATGCAATCTTTGCTTGTTAAATGTGGTGGCAGACCAATTAATGCAATCGTAGATATTACAAATTATGTTATGTTTGCTGTTGGACAACCTCTTCATGCTTTTGATAAAACTCATGTTAGCGGAGAAAAAATAGTTGTTAGAAACGCTAAAGTTGGTGAAGAATTATTGTTACTTGACCATAATTCTATTAAGTTAACTACTGATGATTTAGTTATTTGTGATACTGAAAATGCAATGGCTCTAGCAGGTATTCGAGGTGGTAGTAAAGACTCAATATTACCAGATACTAAAGGAATTGTTTTAGAAGTTGCAAATTTTCCAGCTGCATCAATTAGAAAAACAGGCAAAAGATTTGCAGAAAAAACTGATGCATCTATTAGATATGAAAAGGGAATAGATACGAATAGAGTTGATGAAGGACTAAATTTAACTTTATCTTTAATTAAGGAAATATTTCCTGAAAGTAAAATTGTTAAATTTGCTGATGTTTACCCAGTAGAAACTAAAAAAGAAGAAATAGATGTAAGTAAGAATTTCTTAGCTACTAGATTAGGTAAGAAAATAGATGATGCAGTTATTAAAAGAATTCTTACTGCTTTAGGCTATGAGGTTACTTTAAATGATGGTGTATACCATGTAGTAGTACCAACATTTAGGTCAACCGGAGATGTATCTTTAAAAGATGATGTAATGGGGGATATTGCTAGAATATTAAGTTTTGATTCATTTGAAGCAAAACCTATTGATATAACCATTGAACACTCTATTAATCAAAGAAAAGTATTATTAGAAAAAAGAATAATGGAATATTTAGCTAATAGATGTGGTTTTTATGAAATATTTACATATCCTTGGATAGACGAAAAATATATTAATGCAGCAGGGATTTCAACTGATGATGCAATTAGACTTGCAACGCCTCCGGCACCTGAACTTGCAAATTTAAGAACATCTCTTATCCCTGGATTACTTGAGGCAACTGTTAAAAACCTAAGATATTATGACTCATTTAAAATCTTTGAATGTGCCGAAACTTTTAAAAAAGGTGATTATAGACCATCAAGTGATGATGAAATATTACCTGTTCAAAACAAACATCTAGCTGGTGCAATCATCGGTAAAAATGCTAAAGAAATATTCTTTGAATTAAAAGGTGTTTTAGAAGAAATGTCTAGATATGCTCATATGGATGCATTAAAACTAGAAGCTGGAGATAAACCAAGCTGGGCTGATGTTAATGCAAATTTAAATATAACATTAAACGGTAATGTAATTGGTTCTCTAGGATTATTATCAATTAAAGCTATGAATGATGTAAAAATCAAAAGAACTAATGTAGCTATATTTGAATTAAATATGGAAGAATTAATTCCATTTGCTTCTAGAGATAATAAGTTTGAACATTTACCTGAACTACCTTTAGTTGAAAAAGACTTGTCAATCTTAGTTGATGAATCTGTAAGTTGGGCAATAATTGAACAAACTGTAAAAGGAAAAGTTAAAGAAGTTGAATTTGTGGATGTATATCGTGGAAATCAAATTCCTAAAGGTAAAAAATCTGTTACATTTAAGGTACGTATGATTAATGAAGGTAGTACAATGACTATGGAAGAAATAAATGACAAGATGGAAAGAATACTTTCTTCATTAAGTAAGAGATGCGGAGCTAAATTAAGAGAAGAATAATATAATAAAAAAATGTCAAATAACATAAATGTGTTAATTTGATGTTTTTTTATTTATTTTTTTTTGGTATTATATAATATATAGTACAAAATATCTGTGCGTGTGTGCGGGATATTGTTATAAAGAAGGATATGAGGTTATGAAAAATAGGAAAAAAACAATTACGTTAATGATAGTTGCAATTATTACTTTACTAGCATTAATAATCGGTGCAACATATGCATATTTTCAAGCAAGCGGTAATAGTGGTAGTGATACTGATGTAAATGTCGTGACAGCAACTAGTGATTTACTTACATTTAAAATAGATAAAGACATAAATATAATCGTAAGTCAAAGTGACTTTAAAAAAGGGGCAGGAAATAAAAGCGATTCAACAAAAGCATCAGCAATACTTACTGCAAGTAATTCTAAAAATATTGAAAGCTCATCTGATAGGTATAATATTTACTTTATAATTGAAGCAAATGACTTTATCTATACAACAGATAATGCAACTGCAGAAATACTTTTAAATGTTACTGACCCAAATGGAAATAAAGTGGAAAAAATTACAGGATTAGTACATACAGATAAAGGATTTGATATAACAACAAGAACTGGTGGTTTTCTATTAGTACCAGACTATGATATATCAGCTACACGTGGAAATACTACAACTCAAGAGTGGAAGGTTGAAGTAACACTAGTTAACTTAGATACAGACCAAAACAAAAACACAGGTAAAACATTATCGGGTAAACTTTATGTAACCAAAGAAAAAATGAGTAGTTATGAACTGACAAAAATAACAAATATAGAAACAGAAACAACATATAATTCAATTAAAACAACTTTACAAGTAGCTAGTGGCACATCACCAATAGAAAAGTATTATTATGGAATAGAAAAAATATCAAGTGATGCGACTGGTTATGCAAATAATAATTCATTAAAAAGACTAGCTTTTAATGATGTAAGCTTAATTGAAAGTGATAAACCAACATATACATTTACCAATCTAGAAGATAATGCTACATATAAAATATATAGTTATGGAATAGATAAAAATAAGATAAAAACAAATATGTATGAAACAGAGATAACTACTAATAGCTATAATATAGCTAAAATAAATAGTGTTACACATACATCAACATTAAATAGTATAACATTAAATGTAAATGCTCAGAAAGGAGATAATGAAATAGAAAAATATTTCTATTCTAAAGATAATGGAGAAACATATATAGAAAGTACATCATCAACATATACATTTGATAACTTAACAGATACAACAGAATATAAAATAAAAGTAAAGGTATTAGATAGTTATGGAAGATATTCAACAGAATATCTAGAAGCAATAGCAACAACAACCTATATATTACCAAGTGTAACAAAAGTAAATCCAACAACAAAATATAATCAAATAACAGTTATAACAACAGGAATAAAAGGAACAAATGAAATAAGTAAATATTATTATTCAATTAATAATTCTTCATATGTTGAAGGTTCTTCAACATATACATTTACTAATTTAAATGAACAAACAACATATACTATAAAGGTAAAAGTTGCAGATACCAATGGCAGAATGTCAAATGAATATAGCTTAAGTGCAACAACAGATGCCTATAAATTACCAACTATAGCAGATGTTACAACATCATCAACATTAAATTCAATAACCATAAATGTTAGGGGCCAAAATGGTGATGGAACAATAACAGAATATTATTATTCAAAAGACAATGGTTCAAATTATATAAAATCAACAAACTCAAGTTATACATTTACAAATTTAACTAGTAATACAACATTCTATATAAAAGTATATGTAAAAGATAGTAATGGAAAGAGTAGTAGTGTATTTACCACAAATAATACAACAATTTTAACAATTGCTGATTACGTAATTTCACAATATACAGGAACTCAAGGTAGTAATGGTATATATTATCACAATTCTTCATTAGCAAATGGAGCTGAAGATAATTCATATAGATATGCTGGAGCAAATCCTAATAACTTTGTATGCTTTGGTAGTGATGTTAGTCCATGCCCAACAGATAATTTATATAGAATAATTGGAGTGATAAATGGTAAAGTAAAACTGATCAAATATGATTATGCAAATAATAATTTGTTAGGAACAGACGGAGATTATTATGGTTCAGATATCCCTGATGCATCATATTATAAAGGAAGTTTAACTACAATAAATACATACTATTGGAATAATGCAACGAAAACAAACACATGGAGCGAAAGTAATTTAAATAAAGTTAATTTAAATACAAATTATATAAATAATATAGGAATCACATGGGCGAATAAAATAGCAACAACAACATGGAAAGTTGGAAATGGAAGTATTGATAAGATATCGTTTTCAGTACCAAAAACAGCATATCAAAATGAAGTAGGAAGTAGTGCATCAACAATAACATATGATGCAAAAATAGGATTGATGTATGCGTCTGATTATTATTATGCTGCAGGTCCAAGTGCATGGACACTAGTTGGATATAATTATAATGATGCAACCAATGATTATAGAGCAGCAACAAGTATAAATTGGATACATATGGGAATGCATGAATGGATTATTTCACGTGATTCTTATTATTCTGACAAAGCGTATTATGCAAGTAAACCTGGTTTCGTGACTTCATACTATGTGATAGGTAGTGAGTACTATAATCTCTTTGGCGCCCGTCCATCCTTTAATCTTTTGTCTTCCATAACCTATGTTCAAGGAGATGGAACCAAATCTAACCCAATTCGCTTATCGTAGATTTTTAATTATCGTAGAATAATTAAGAAAACCTGATAGATTCTTAACAAAAGTAACTTTATAGTTGCTTTTTTTCTTTTAAATAATGTATAATTTGAATGGAGGTAAAGATATGATAATTCCAAAGTTTGTAAAAAAAGAAAGTGTAATCGGAGTAGTTGCTCCATCTGATGGAGCAGATAATGAATTAAAGGTTAAAAGATTTAAAAATGCCTGTAGTAAATTAGAGAGTTTGGGTTATAAAATTAAATTATCTGATAATGTCTTTAATTCATTTATGGGCAGAAGCACAAATGAAGAACAAAGAGCAACAGAATTTAATGAAATGGTTAATGATAAAAAAGTTGATTTAATAATGTGTGCTTCTGGTGGTGAATTTCTTTTAGAAATTTTGCCTTATATTGATTTTGAATTGTTAAAAAATAATCCAAAATTTGTGTGTGGTTTTTCTGACCCAACTGGTTTGTTATATCCAATAACTACAAAGTGTGATATAGCAACTATTTATGGAAAAAATTTCTCTCATTTTGGAATGGAAGAATATCATAAAAGTGAAAAAGATTTTTTGAATATAATAAAAGGTAATATTATAAAACAAAATAGTTATGAAAAATATGAAGATGTTTATCAAGAGAAAGTAACTGGTCTAGAGAGCTATAATTTGGATACTGATGTAAGATGGATGACGGTTAAGGATGAAGATGTTTTTATAAGAGGAAGAATAATCGGGGGGTGTTTTGATATTATATCTGACTTAGCTGGTACAAAGTATGATGGAATAAATGAATTTAATGAAAAGTATAAAAATGATGGTATCATTTGGTATTTTGATAATTGTGAAAAAAGTATGGATGATGTAATTAGAATACTTTGGAAGTTTAGTGAACTTGGATATTTTAAATATGCAAAAGGTATTATTTTTGGAAGATTTGGAAAAGAAGTAAGTAATACATATGAAAATGTAATTGATTGTTTAAAAGATAGTGTTATAAGTAAGTTAGATATACCAATAATTTATAATGCTGATGTAAGTCATAAGGGTCCATGTTTAAATATAATTAATGGTGTAATTGCAGAAGTTGAAGTAAAAAATCATAAAGGAAAGATTAAATTTAAAATTTCTGAATAAACTTATAAAGAGGGATAATATGCAAGAGATTATATTACACATTATAGAACAATTTGGTTATTTTGGAGTATTTTTTCTAATATTAATTGAAAATGTTTTTCCTCCGATACCTTCAGAAGTAATTCTTTTATTCAGTGGTTTTTTTAGTACATACACTAATTTAAAAGTATTTTTCATGATTATAGCATCAACATTTGGTTCTTTATTCGGAGCTTTAATCCTATATTACATAGGTAAAATATTTAATAAAGAAAGGCTAAAAAAAATAGTAAGAGGAAAAATAGGTAAAGTATTATTTTTAAAAGAAAAAGATATAGATAAAGCTGATGATTGGTTTGACAATAAAGGAAATAAGAGTGTATTTTTCTGTCGGTTTGTGCCTATTGTTCGAAGTTTAATTTCTATTCCTGCCGGTATGAGTGAAATGCCTATGGGAAAATTTATAGTTTATACTCTATGTGGTTCTGTAATTTGGAACACAATTCTAATCTGTGTGGGATATAAACTAGGTAGCAACTGGGAATATTTCTTAACTATATTAGATAAATATAAAATAATAGTTATTATTGTAATATTCATTCTAATTATTTTTATAATATATCGAAGAAAAAGCAAAAAGTAGTGGAGCTTTTTCTTTTCTTTTGATATAATAGAACATGTAAGTGAGGTGTAAGTATGAGTGAAGAAGTAACATTACTTCCTGCCGATACCTATCAAGTGGTAAATAAAAGTATCTTAAGTGATACTGACAGAAAGTATTTAATATCTTTTTATGAACCAATTATTGGTCATTTAGCAACATCCATATATCTTACCCTTGTAAATGATTTAGAATTAAACTCACAAGTATCCAGAGACTTAACTCATCATCATTTAATGAGTATTTTAAAAATACCTCTAAAAACATTAAAAAATGCTCGTGAAGCCCTAGAAGCTGTTGGTCTTTTAAAAACATATTTTAAAAGTGGTAGTATAAATAATTACATTTATGAAATATATTCACCATTAAGTCCTAATGAGTTTTTTAATCATCCAATATTAAATATTGTTTTATATAATAATATCGGTGCAACAGAATATGAATATTTAAAAAAACAATATCAAAAGATAAAAATGGACACTAAAGACTATAAGGATATAACTAAAAGATTAGATGAAGTAATGGATAGTGGCATAGCTTTACCTGGTGCTGATGCGATAGAACGTAGTATCAATGATGTTTCTGTCGGAGATAAAGTTGATTTTGATATGATTTTATCAAGTATTCCAAAAGGTGTTATTAATGAAAAAGCTTTCACTAAAAAGACGAAAGAATTAATAAATCAGTTATCATTTATATATAAAATTGACACATTAAAAATGATAGAATTAATAAGAAGTATCTTAAATGAATTTGGTATGATTGATAAAAATGCTTTAAGATTACAAGCCCGTAGAATGTATCAATTTAATAATGGTGCTTTACCGACATTAATTTATCGTTCCCAACCGGAATACTTAAAGTCTCCAGCTGGAGATACTTCCATGCGTGGTAAGATTATTGCTATGTTTGAAAGTATCAATCCAGTTGACTTTTTAAGAAATAAGTATGGGGGAACCAAACCCACAAATAGAGATATTAAAATAATAGAAAGTTTAGTAATTGATTTAGAGATGCCCCCAGCAGTTGTAAATGTTTTACTTGATTATGTTTTAAGAAAAAATAATAATAAACTTGCAACTAATTATATTGAAACAATTGCAGGACAATGGAAGCGAGCTGGCTTAAAAAATGCAACTGAAGCCATGAACTTTGCTGAAAAAGAAAATAAAAAATATACTAAAAAGTTTGACAATGAAAAAGTAACTAAAGAACCAGTTTGGTTTAATAAAGTAAATGAAGCAAGCGAAGTAACTGAAGCTGATAAAGAAGAACTAGAAAATTTATTAAAGGAGTTTAAATAATGGAACATATTAACATGACATTAAGTGAAAAAATAGAAAAAGAACTAGAAAAAGAATTACAAAAATCATTAAAAGATGAAGACTTTTGTAATTTAGTTAAAAGAAACAAACTACCTAGAGATATAACACTAAAAAATAATACTAAATTAATGGATACATGTGATGAACTTAAAAATTGTAAAACATGTAAAGGTTTATTTATGTGTAAAAATAAAGTAAGTGGTCATGTTTTATATCCAAGTTTTAGTGATGAAACCTTAAAATTCATTTATATGCCATGTAAGTATCAAAAAGAATTAATAAAAAAAGAAAGTGAAAAGAAAGAAAAGTTAAATGAAATAAAAAATGCTAGAATGAAAGACATAGATATAGAAGATAAAAATAGATATAAAGTAATAAAATGGTTAAAAAAATATTTTGATGATTATGAAAAAGTAAATACATTAAAAGGGTTATATTTACATGGTTCTTTTGGAAGTGGTAAAACTTATTTAATATCAGCATTATTTAATGAACTTGAAATAAGTAAAGATGCCATCACAGAAGTTGTATATTTACCAGAAACCTTAAGAAATATGAAAGAAGATTTTAGTTTAGTTGAAGATAAAGTAAATTATTTAAAAAATGTAGATATCCTACTTATCGATGATATTGGAGCTGAAAATGTTACTGCCTGGGGTAGAGATGAAATATTAGGAACAATACTACAATATCGTATGAATAATAAATTAAGTACATTTTTTACATCTAATTTAACATTAGAAGAATTAGAAGTACATTTATCACTTTCTAAAAATAGTGAAGATAAAGTTAAAGCTCGAAGAATAATTGAAAGAATAAAAGAGTTAACAGAAAATTTAGAACTAGTAAGTATTAATAGAAGAAGTTAAGGAGTAGTTATGCAAGATTTTTTAATGAGAAATTATAATTATATGTTTTTAATAGTTATAATTTTTTATAATATATTTCCTAAAAAAATAAGACCAATAGCATTATTGTTATTTAGTTGGTTGTTTTTTTGGTTAATTAGTAAAAGTTTAATAATATTTTTATTATTAACAATTATATCTATTTATTTTTCTAGTATATTTATGTCTAAAATAGAAGAAAGAAAAAAAGAAGTTTTAAAAGAAACTAAAGAAGAAGATAAAAAACTTATTAAAAATAAATATAAGAATAAGAAAAAATTAGTTTTAATACTATGTTTATTAATTAATATATCTTTTTTATTTATTTTTAAATACTTAAAATTCTTTACAATAAATACAAATTACTTATTAAATTTATTTAATATTAATTATGAATTTAATATTATAAAACTAATTGCTCCGATAGGAATATCTTTTTATACATTACAAGCCTTATCATATTTATTTGATTGTTATAATGGCAAAATTAATGCTGATAAAAACTTTTTTAGAGTGGCTTTATTTATGTCGTTTTTTCCAAGTATAATGGAAGGACCTATTACAAGATTTAATGATACTGCTGAAGATTTATATAAGGGTGAAAAAATAACTTATGATAGCTTATGTTTTGGTTTACAAAGAATTTTATGGGGTTTATTTAAGAAGATGATTATTGCTGATAGATTAAATATTTTAGTTAAAACAGTATTTAGTAATTATGTAGATTTATCAGGTCCAGTTATTTTCTTTGGGGCCATTTCTTATACCATTATGCTTTATATGGATTTTTCAGGAGCTATGGATGTTGTTTTAGGTATCGGGGATATTTTTAAAGTAAGAGTTCCTGAAAACTTTAAACAACCATTCTTTAGTAAAAATGTATCTGAGTTTTGGACACGTTGGCACATTAGTTTAGGTACATGGTTTAGAGATTATATTTATTATCCAGTGTCTTTATCAAAACCAATGAAAAGCTTAACATTAAAATTAAGAAAATATGTTGGTAATCACTATGGTCCTTTACTTAGTGGCACAATTGCTCTTTTAGTAGTGTGGCTTTTAAATGGCCTATGGCATGGGGCAGGATGGACATATATTTTATTTGGGTTATATCATTTTGTTATGATTAGTATTGGTAATATTACAAGAAATAGTTTTAATAAATTATATGTTAAATTAAATATTTCAAAATCTAAAATATTAAAAGTGCTACAAATATTAAAAACAACTTTTATAGTAATTATTGGAGAATTAATATTTAATTCAAGTAGTGTTAAACAATCTATTTATATGATAAAGAAAATATTTACTAATTTTAGTTTTAAATTAAATGAATTTACATCTTTAGGTTTAGATTTACCAGATTATTTTATCTTAACTATTTCTTTATTAGTAGTATTTATAGTTAGTATTAAACATGAAAAGAATATTTGTTTAAGAGAAAATTTATCTAAGAAAAATATAGTTGTTAGATGGATTATTTTATACATATTAATTTTTTCAATTCTTATTTTTGGGGCTTTTGGTCCTGGATATGAACCGGTTGACCCAATGTATGCAGACTTTTAAGGAGGCAATATGAAAAATTTATTTAAAAGTATTATTTTTATAGCAATATTTATTTTCCTTTATTATGGATTTTCATACGCTTTACTTCCTCATGAAAATATTAAAGATTTTGGTTTAATAAAAACAGCTGAGTATCCCGTTTTAGGGGAGAAAAAAAATTCTGTTGATGCTATCATCATCGGAGACTCCCTAGTTTATTCATCAGTTATTCCGATGGAAATCTATAAAAATTTTGGCTATACTGTTTTTGATTGTGCTGAGGCAGCCTTTATCTTGCCAGATGCTTATGAATATTATAAAATAGCTTTAGAAAGCCAACATCCAAAAGTAGTAATGCTCGGTGGTAATATGTTTTTTAGAAATACTAGAAAAAGAAAATGGTATATTAAATATGAAAGAGCTTTAAAAAAAGTAATGCCTCTTTTAAACTATCATAATAATTGGAAAAATATTTTATTTAACGATTATGGATTAGTAAGTATTCAAAAAGGTTATAAATTAAATAAAACTATTAAACCAGGAAAATATATTGATTATATGAAAGAAAATGATAAAGAATATGTCATGATTAAAGATAATTATGAATATTTAAAAATGTTTGTAGATTTAGCTAAAAGTTATAATGCAAAAGTTTATGTTATTGGTTTTCCTTCTCAAAATTCATGGAATTATCAAAGAGATAAAAAGTTTAATGAATTAGGTAATGAATTAGGTTTTGAATTTATTAATTTAAATAAATATGATTTAAATATTAATTGGGAGATTGATACTAAAGACAAAGGAGAACACTTAAATTACTATGGAGCTAAAAAAGCATCTTTAGTTATTGGTAATATATTAAAGGATACTAATTTGCTCGTAGACCACAGAAATGATAAAGAATATAAAATGTGGAATGTAGCATTAGAAAGATATCTTGAGGAGGTTGAAAAAATTGGCTAAATGGAAAGGTTATTCGTTAAATTTATGTAATGTAACATATTTTAAAAAAGAAGAAAATAGTGTTAAAAAAGTGAGAAAAATGTAAAAAATATTGACTAACTAAGACAATTTAAGTATACTTAAATTGTACATAATATGAAAGGGTGTAGTGCATATGGATAAAAAAACAAGATTAATAATTATTGGAGTCTTATCAATTATTATAGTTATTTTGTTATCTTTAGGGTTAACAAAAGCCTTTATGAAACCAGTTGAACAAGGCGGTAATTTAACAGAAATTAGCTTAGATAGTTGTGCTAAAATAAAACTAACTGGAACAAGTTCTATTAATTTATCTAGTTCTTATCCAATGAGTAGAAATAGAGGTTTACAAACTACTCCATATAGTTTAACAGTGACTTCTTATTGTGATTCATATGTAGGTTTTAATCTATATATTGCAACCCTTAATACAAATACATTAACAGATGAAAATATTCATTATATTTTAACAGAAAAAGGTTCAAAAACCGCTGTAGTAGAAGGCATTCTATCTAGTGCAACAGATGGTTCTTCAGACTTTAGCGACACAGATAAAACAGAACTTAACACAGGATTAAAAGGAACTTATGGTAGTATTTATAAAATACATAATACAACAGTTGCTTTAAAAGGTAATAAACAATATGACTTATATCTATTTGTTGATGAGTCATCAACAAATACATCAATGAATAAAACATTTAAAGCAGGTGTTGCTGTAAAAGCTTATGATAGAGAAAAAGACCAAACACTAGCTGAATATGTTATATCACAATATACAGGAACACAAGGAGAAAATGGTATTTATTATCATAATTCAACACTCGCTAATGGAGCTGGAGATAATTCATATAGATATGCAGGAGCCAATCCAAATAATTATGTGTGCTTTGGAAGTGATACAAGTCCATGTCCAGAAGATAATCTATATAGAATAATCGGAGTATTTGATAATCAAGTAAAATTAATTAAGGCAAATATTGCTAAAAGTAATTTATTAGGTACAGATGGAACATACTACTCAGATACAACATATAAATGGTCATCACTAAGCTCTTGTCCAAGTAGTACAGCATATAATTCAAATAATGGAATATATCAACTAGCTAATAAAAATATAATAGCAGCACCAGAACCAAACCTAGATGGATGCAATGAATGGAAATATTCTGATTTGAATGCTACAAATTTAAACACAAATTTCATCAATAACATAGGAACCACCTGGGCAAATAAAATAGCCATAACAACATGGAAAGTAGGTGGAACATCTGCGAATATAACAAATGTAGTACCAAAAACAGCATATCAATATGAAGTAGGAAGTAGTGCATCAACAACAACAGTAGATAAAAAAATAGGTTTAATGTATATAAGTGATTATGGATTTGCAGCAGACCAAAGTGGGTGGACAACAAAATTAAGTTCTTATGATAGTAATACATCAAAAAATTGGTTATATTTATTTTCTTACGAATGGACAATTTCCCGTTATTCCGACAATACGAGTTATGCGTTCTACGTGACTAGCCCTGGCAGTGTCGACTACACTCTCGTGACTAATAGCTCTGCGGCGCGTCCGTCCTTTAGTCTTGAGTCTTCCATAACCTATGTATCGGGGAGCGGCAGTGCCAGTGACCCGATTGTAATAAACTAGTGCTTTAGGCCATTGTTTGTCTAGCGACTAGGTGCTAGGCAAACGGGGTAAAAAATTATGCTGAGGCAAGAAGGACAGCAGTAGACTGTGATAGAACAATGTCTGTCGTGGATCGCGGTTTGTGCGAGGCGGAAGAGCGGGCAGAAAAAAAGTTATCAACATGGTGATTTACCCCTTGACTTATGTAAATATAGTGTATTATAATTAAGTCACTTGGAAAGACCATGAATGGGACAAGTATAAAAATTGGATTTTAAAGAGAGTCTTTTAGATGGTGCGAGAAAGATATTTGAAGATTTTTATATATCACCCAGGAGTTGAGTAATTGAAAATTTAGTAAATTACTACGTTAATCGCGTTAAGATAATTAAGTAAATAATAAGGATGGTACCGTGCATATGCACTCCTTTGGTGCCATCCTTTTTTAATTGAAGGAAGGAAGAAAGAAAATGGAAAGATTTAAAAGTTTAAGTAAAGATGCTGTTGATGTAACTGAAGGTAGAATACTTGAAAAATGGAAAAGTGAAGATATATTAAATAAATGTATTGAAAACAGAGAAAATGACCCATATTTCGTATTCTATGATGGACCAGCTACAGCAAATGGACATCCTGGCTTACATCATATGGTTGCAAAGTTTTTAAAAGATACAATTTGTAAATATAAAACAATGCAAGGATACAAAGTATTACGTAAAGTAGGTTGGGATACACATGGATTACCTGTTGAATTACAAGTTGAAAAGGAATTAGGTTTCTCAGGTAAAAAAGATATTGAAAAATATGGTATTGAAGAATTTAATCAAAAATGTCGTGAAAGTGTTTGGAAAAATGAAAAATCATTTACAGACCTTACTGAAAAAATGGGACAATTTATTGATATTAAACATCCATATGTAACATATGATAATAATTATATTGAAACAGAATGGTGGATTTTAAAAAAATTCTTTGAAGAAGGCTTATTTTATGAAGGTGTTAAAATCCTTCCATATTGTCCAAGATGTGGAACAGGACTTGCATCTCATGAAGTAGCACAAGGTTATGAAGAAACTAGCGTTGATACAGTAATTGTACCAATGAAGAAAAAAAATGAAGATGTATACTTCTTAGTTTGGACAACTACACCATGGACATTACTTGCAAATGTAGCATTATGTGTAAATCCAGATTATGATTATTCACTTGTTTTAAGTAAAGGTAATAAGTTTATTTTAGCAACATCCCTAGTAAGTAAAGTTCTAGGGGATGATGCCGAAATTCTTGATACATTTAAAGGAAGTACATTAGAATATACAGAATATGAACAATTAATACCAGAATTATCTGTAAATAAAAAAGGTTTCTTTGTATGTTGTGACTCTTATGTTACTGCCGAAGATGGTACTGGGGTAGTTCACTTAGCACCAGCATTCGGAGCAGATGATGCAAATGTAGGTAGAAAATATAATTTACCATACTTAAATCCCGTTGGTGAAGATGGAAAATATACTGAAGGACCATGGAAAGGTACTAATGTCTTTGCTGCTGATGAATTAGTAATAAATTACTTAAAAGAAAATAATAAATTGTTTAGAAAACAAAGAATAGTTCATAACTATCCACATTGTTGGAGATGTCATACACCATTAATTTATTATTCTAAGCCAAGTTATTATCTTGAAGTAACTAAAATTAAAGATAAGATTGTTGCTAATAATAAAACAGTTAATTGGTATCCATCATATGTTGGTGAAAAACGTTTTGGTAATTGGCTAGAAAACTTAAATGATTGGGCAATATCTCGTTCAAGATACTGGGGAACACCACTTCCATATTGGATTTGTTCATGTGGACATACTGAAATGATTGGTTCTCGTAAAGAACTAGTTGAAAAGGCAATCGAAGATATCGATGAGTCTATCGAACTACATAGACCATTTATTGATGATGTACACTTAAAATGTCCTGAATGTGGCAAAGCTATGACTAGGTGTAAAGATGTAATTGACTGTTGGTTTGACTCTGGTGCTATGCCATTTGCACAATATCATTATCCATTTGAAAATAATGATTTATTTGAAACCCAATTCCCAGCAGACTTTATCTGTGAAGGAATCGACCAAACTCGTGGATGGTTCTATACATTACTAGTTATTTCAACATTTGTAAAAGGTGTAAGTCCATTTAAAAATGTTTTAGTAAATGATTTATTACTAGATGCTCATGGTAAAAAAATGAGTAAAACAATGGGAAATATTGTTGAACCATTTTCAACAATGAAAGAATATGGAGCAGACACAGTTAGATTTTATCTTCCATATGTTTCACCAGTCTGGGTTCCCCTTAAATTTGACATTAATGGCTTAAAGGAAGTTCATTCTAAATTCTTTAACCCACTTAAAAATACATATAATTTCTTCTCAATGTATGCTAATATTGATGATATTGATATAAAGAATTGCAATATTCCATTAGAAAAAAGAGAAGATATCGATAGATGGTTAATAAGTAAATATAATAAATTATTAAAATATGTAACAGAATCATATGATGAATATGATTTAAATAAAGTAGTTAGAGCCCTAACAGACTTTGTTTCAGATGATTTATCAAATTGGTATATCAGAAGAAATAGAAATAGATTCTGGGGAAGTACATTAGATGATTCTAAAAAATCAGTATATATAACTACATATGAAGTATTAGTAGGTTTATCAGAAATGATGGCTCCGATTGTACCTTATCTTTCTGAAGAAATGTATACTAATCTAACTGGAAAAGAATCTGTTCATCTAGCAGACTATCCAAAATATGATGAAACAAAAATTGAAGAATTATTAGAAGAAAAGATGGATTTAGTTCGTGAATTAATAAGTATTGGAAGAAACATTCGTGAAGAACAAAAACTAAGAGTTCGTCAACCTTTAAGTGAAATTTTAATCGATGGCAAAAATAGTATGGTAATCGGAGAACTTACTGAACTTATTAAAGAAGAATTAAATGTTAAGAAGGTTACATATGTAAAAGATACATCTGAATATATGAACTTTACTGTTAAACCAAACTTTAGAAATGTTGGTAAAGTATTTGGAAGCAACTTAAAAGAATTCCAAGATAAATTACTAGAATTATCTCTAAGTGATATTAAAAAACTTCAAAATAATGAATCTATAAAAATGACTGTAGCGGGTAGAGAACATGACATCTATAGTGACATGGTTGATATTAGAATAAATGCTAAAGAAGGCTTTGATGTAGGAATGGAAAACAATAACTTTGTTATTTTAAATGCTAGATTAACTGATGATTTAATCAATGAAGGTATTGCTCGTGAAATTGTATCTAAAGTTCAAACAATGAGAAAAAATAATAATTATGAACTAACAGATAGAATAAGTGTAACTTATAACGCTAGTGATAAAGTTAAAACTGCCATTGAAGAGTTCAGTGATTATATTAAGAAAGAAACATTAGCAACTAAATTAGAATTTAGCGAAAATGCCAATGAAGAATTCTTTATAGATAATGAAAGAGTATTAATAGCTGTTTCTAAAAATTAATGATAAAAATCTCACAAATGTGGGTTTTTTTTGACAAAAGTAATTAATTTTGTTATTATTTAGGCATCGGGGGAAAATATGAATAAAGATTATTTTAGTTTAGTTGATGATTTAAGAGAAAAAATATATATAGCTTTAAAAAGTATTGGCATAAATCCTTTAGGAAGAACTATGTCTTTTAAAAAGGTTAAGAATAAAAGTGTTTTATCCTTAAATATAAGTGAAAGGAATAATGAAAGAAAATCAATTGTTTTTACTTTTGTGGTGAGTGATGGATTTTTCAAAATGAATATAAAATCTAATCAAAGTTTAAAAAATATAACTATAAATTTAGTGCCTTTAATTGAAGATGATGTCAGAAATTTCTTTATAGAAGTAGAAAATTTAAATAAAGAAAGTCTTGTGTTTTATGGACCAATTAGAATGACTGTAAAAAAAGATATGAAAAGAACAAGAAATATTCTTCCTCTTTATAGAAAATAACTTTGCTATTTTAAAAAAATAATGTTAAAATGTTTATGGGTCCTTGTAGCTCAGTTGGATAGAGCATATGCCTCCGACGCATAGGGTCATGAGTTCAATTCTCATCAAGGACACCAGATTGTATTAAACCTCGTTAAAGCGGGGTTTTAACTATATAAGGAGGAGAATTTATGGATGCAGAAAAATTATGGAATGAATTTAAAAATAAAAATAGTATAGATGGTGATAATTATTCTATCTGGGCTTTCGGTGATAATCCAGATTTACTTTTAAAACTGGTAAAAACAGGTGAGAAAACTGCAACATCGTCATTATATAAGTTGTACAATAGTGATGAAGAATTATCTAAAGCAGGCGAATACAACATTATTTTAAATAGTAAAGGGCAAGCGGAATGCATAACGAAAACAACAAAAGTGTATCTAACTAAGTTTAGTGATATAACAGATGCTCATGCTTATAAAGAGGGTGAAGGTGATAAATCACTATCTTATTGGAAAAACATTCATGAACGTTTCTTTAATGAATGTTTAACTTCTTACAATGAAAAAATAACTTCAGATGATTTAATTGTTTGTGAAGAATTTGAACTAGTTTATAAAGTGAATTAAAAATTGAAAAAAATATAAAATTATTAAAAAAATTCTATTTTTGAAAGACAATAGAAAATCAAAATATTCCATTTAAATATCAAAAAAATATACAAAATTATAGCCATATTTTAAGTTTTTACTAAGTTCGGAAAAATTGCTAAAAGTTGGCAACAAATACTTGCATAAGTTAAACTTATATGTTATGATGTATATAGCAACAAGAATGCGCTTGCCAAAGTCGTTTTCTTTCTTGTTGCTTTTTCTTTTAATTTAGACTTAATTTTCTTTTCATTTTATGATATAATTTTTAAAGAAAAGGAATGATTATATGTTTGATTTATTAATACCTGATATATATGCCCAAAGTATTTATACTATAAATTACAAAAAATTAAAGAAAAATGGCATTAAATGTTTATTATTTGATTTAGATAATACGATTGCTCCCTATAAAGTAAATGTTCCAGACCAAAAGGTGAAAGAATTATTTGCACGCCTTGAAGAAGATTTTAAAGTAATAATTGTATCTAACAGTGGTAAAAATAGACTTCGCCCATTTAAAGAAAAACTAAATGTTGATGTTGCTTTTAGTAGCAGAAAACCATTTAAAAAGAAATATAAAAAGATACTTACTTTATACAAATTTAAGATTGATGAAGTAGCATGTATCGGTGACCAATTATTTACAGATATTCTCGGAGCTAACAGAATGGGATTTACTAGTATCTTAGTTAATCGTGTTGCTAAAAATGAAATATTACCAACTAGAATAAATCGTTTTTTTGAAAAAATAGTTTTAAAAAGATTAGCCAAGAAAAACATCTTAAAATGTGGTGAGTACTATGACTAAATGTATTGGTTGTGGAATTACTCTTCAAGATAAAAGTAAAGATGCTGTTGGGTATACTCCCGATATTAAAAATAAGTTATGTGAAAGATGTTTTAAATTAAAAAACTATAACATCCTAACCAACAAAGGGGTATCTATTGATAATGATGCTTTGATTGAAAAAATAAATAAACTTAAATGTTATGTATTGTTTTTAATAGATTTTATTAATTTAGATAAAGAAGTAATAGAGGCTTATAAAAAAATAAAATGTCAAAAGGTATTAGTGTTAACAAAATCAGATATTATTCCTAAAAATATAAAATATCAAAAATTAATTAAAAATATTAAAGATGTTTATGAAATAAAAGAAGATATAATAATTTGCAGTAGTAAAACTAAATTAAATATGAATATTATAAAAAATATTTGTTTATTAAATAAAAAGGTCTGTATGGTTGGGTTTACTAATGCCGGAAAAAGTAGCTTAATAAATGCCCTAACTGGAAGTAGTATAACGGTAAGTAAAAGAGAAAATACTACTCAAGAGATAATGAAAATTGAATATTTAGATACAGTTATTTATGATGCTCCAGGTTTTATGAGTAAAATAAATCGTGAAAATATTCCTAAAAGTATTATAAAACCAATTACATATCAATTTCCAAGTAAGCATTATTTAATGATTAATGATGTAAAATTAAATATTTTAGAAGATACTAATTTTACTATTTATGTTGGTAGTGATGCTAAAATAGAAAGAAGAAAAGAGCAAGAAAATGTTTCTTGCAATATAATTGTAGAAAGTAATAGTGATGTTATTATAAAAGGTCTTATGTTTATAAACTTTAAGAAAACTAGTGTAATTAATTTAAATACTAAAGATTATGAAATAAGGGCTTCGATAGTAGGTGATTACAATGACTAAGATACGAGTAATGAGTGAAAATCTTGCTAATAAAATAGCAGCTGGTGAAGTAGTAGAAAAATGTGCATCAGTTTTAAAAGAATTAGTTGAAAATGCTATTGATGCTGAAAGCACAAATATCAAAGTTATTCTAAAAGATGGGGGATTAAAAGAAATATCTGTTATAGATAATGGAATAGGTATGGATAAAGAAGATGCAACACTTGCTTTTTATAGACATGCCACAAGTAAAATATATAAAGATGATGACTTATATTTTATTGAAACTCTAGGGTTTAGAGGTGAAGCCTTAGCTAGTATTGCCAGTGTTTCTGAAGTTGAGTTAATTACTTGTAATGGAACTAGTAGTACTCATGTCCATATAAAAGGAGGAGAAACCCTAAGTATAGGGGATGGAATGGTGCGAAAAGGAACTGAAATCCATGTAACTAATCTTTTTTACAATACTCCCGCACGTCTTAAATATTTAAAAAGTGAAGTAACGGAACTAAATAATTGTACAGCTTTTATAGAAAAGCTAGCATTATCTAAACCTAATATTGCTTTTAGTTTAAGTAACAATGACCGTGTGATTGTAAAAACTAGTGGAAGTAATAATTTACTTAAAACAATTCATGAAATATATGGTCTTAATGTCTCAAGCAACATGTTAGAGTTAAAATGCGCATCTGATGATTTTGTAGTTTCAGGATTTGTTTCTAAACCAAGTATATTAAAGAAAAATAGAAATCATTTTAATACTTTTGTAAATGGTAGAATTATTAAAAACATTGAAATAAATAGAGCTATAAATGATGCTTATAACACATATAAACATGAAGGTTTTTATCCAATTGTAGTTATAAATATTGAAACAGACCCAACTTTAGTTGATGTAAATATTCATCCTACCAAACAAGATATTAAAATGAGTAAGATGGATATTTTAACGGATTTAATTTATCAAAATATTAAAAAAGTTTTATATAATAATTTACTTATACCAGATGCCATAATGGATGAAGAAAAAAACAATATTAAAGATAATTTTATTGATATAAGAATTCCTGATACTTCTAGTGATACTGCTGTTGCCACTCAAGTTGATGCTCCCGAGATCATTCAAACATCTCTAGATATTGGTAGTGATAATACTGAGATTATAAAAAATGAAGAATTTAAAAGTTTAAAACTTTATCCAGTTGGTCAAGTACATGGTACTTATATAATTGCTGAAAATGAAGATGGAATGTTTATTTTAGACCAACATGCTGCCCATGAAAGAGTAAATTATGAAATGATTACGAAAAAGTTTCAAGAAGAAAGTGTTAGTGTTACAGACATGATTGTGCCAATGAAATTTGAACTTTCAACCAGTGATTTTATGGCTTTCATGGATAGAAAAGAAGTATTAGAAAGTCTTGGTTTTAAAATTGAAGAGTTCGGTATAAATACAGTACTTATAAAAAGTCATCCCACATGGTTAAAAAGTAACTATGAAGGAGATAATTTAAAATATATTATTGATTTAGTAATAGATTCTAGTAAAAACTTTAACAAAGATAAATTTTTAGATAGCTTAGCAAAAATGGTCAGTTGTAAAATGAGCGTTAAAGCAAACGAACACTTAAGTATGATGGAAATAGAAAAACTACTTAATGATTTAGTAAAATGTGATAACCCATATAATTGTTGTCATGGCAGACCATCAATTATGAAATTTAGTAATTATGAATTAGAAAAAATGTTTAGGAGGGTATTATAATGTTACCAGAAAAGAAAAAAAGACTTATAATTGCAGGTATTGCTTTAGTATTAATAATTATTACAGTATTTTTATTAGGAAAATTATCTAGCTACATAAAAAGTAAGAATGATAATAATGTAACTAAAGAAAGAAGAAATGATGATTATCCAGATAAGTATGATTATTATGGCATTTTAAAAGATGAAGATGGTATTTATAAAATATATGGTATCGGTGAAACTGAAGAATATTTAAATGTTAGAACTTTTTATAATATTCAAGATTATATAACAAAAGATAATAAATTATTATTATTTTCTGATGCTACTAATGAACTTAGATATGATAGTAAAAAAGATGAATTTTACTTTTATGAATTAGATAGCAGTTATAGTAATAAAGAAATTTACTCTTTAAGTGATAACTACATAATAATAAATGCTTTAAATAAAGTAAGTTATAAAAAGTTTAATGAAGAAGAAACTGTTTTAATAACGGATGAATTAAAAAATGAAAATGTCTTAGTTCGTGATAATAAGGTATATTATTTAAAAAAAGATGGCATTTATGAATATAATTTAGATACTAAAGAAAATAAATGTATTATAAATGATGAAGGTGATATAAGTATAATAAATGTCTTAGGGGATTACATTTATATAAATAAAGATGGGGAAGAACTCATCTATAAAATAAGTAGTGCATTAAAAATAGTTTTAAGTGATTATATTAAAGAAGAATATAGTATTGTTAATTTAACAGATGCTGGAGTAGTTATAAAACAAGATGGACAACTTAAAATATTTTCATTTATAACAAATAAAATACTCAATGATACCTTTGATTTAGAAGGATATAATAATACATATTCATTATATTTAGGAAATGATTTATATTACATGAATTTAGAGTTAAATAATAATAAAAAACATATTATAATAGATATGTCTTCGAAAAAGATAATTAAAGAATTTAAAGAAAATTATCTTTATATATGGAGGAATGTATGAAAATTAATTTAAATTTATTACCAGTTAAGATAAATGAAGAATTTGTAATACCTGAAGATTTTTATAAAAATACAAGTATAAAAAAATTAGATAAAGTAAAAGTTGATGGCATTATTAAATATAATGCTGCGGATGAAATAGCAATAATTTTAGATGTAAAAGGCAATATGTTTTTAACAGATGCTATAACAAATGAACAAGTTAAATATCCATTTTCTATCCAAATTGATGAAATTTTAGAAGAAAATGACGAAAATTATGCAAAATATTTTGAAAAAAATCAAAATATACTTGATATAATTGAATTTTTATGGGAAAATATTGTATTGGAAGTTCCTATTAGTTATACAAATGCCTCTGGGACACATTTAAGTGGCCAAGGTTGGGAATTAAATAGTAAAAATGAAGATGATGGGCTTGATCCAAGATTCGAAAAATTAAACGAATTATTTAAAGGTGGTGAATAAAAATGGCAGTTCCTTTTAGAAGAACAAGTAAAACAAAAAAAAGAATGCGTAGAACTCATTTAAAAAAAGAAGTTGGAGCATTAACTAAATGTGAAAAATGTGGTGCAACATTAAGACCTCATAGAGCATGTACTAAATGTGGAAATTACAATGGTAAAACTGTAATTAACGTTGCAAAAGAAGAAGAATAAGAAAACTAATGTAAGTGGAGTATCACTTGCGTTTTTTTCTTGCAATTTATCCAATTTTGTGATAATCTAATAGTAGAAGGGAAAATGAATTATGACAGAAGAAGAATTAAAAAATATTGAACAAACCACAGCATTACTTGTTGAAAATGGTTTGGTAATTAAAAATACTGATAATTTCATTCGTGAAATAGGAAACACTAATTTAAACGATATTATAAATAAATTAAATGCTTTAGAAAAAACAGCCAATGAAGGTGTAAACATCAGTGCTTTTGTTGAAGATGTAACTAAAAGTTTAAATAGTATAGAAGAATTAGTAAATAATGACTCTTATTTTAGAAGTAGTATCGGTGCTAATGATTTCCAAAATCTTCTTACAAATATGAGAGGTAAATTTACTTTGTCTCAAAACATGTTAAAAGCTGAAGAAGTTTTGAATGGAAGAAAAGAAAATCTAAAAGATGTAGAAAGAAGAATATTAGAACTTAAGAGAAATGATAGTTTAGATGATGTAACAAGAACTAGTGAAACTATTAAATTATCTTACGCTCTAAATCATGCTAAAAAAGCTAAGAGTGAAGCAGAAGAATTTTATAAAGAACAAAAAGCCTTATATGATGAATCTTTAAAAACATTTGATGTTGTTACTTACAAAAATGATTTACTAAGTGCTATAAATGCAATTGATACTTCATATCGTAAGTTATCATTAGAACCAAGTGCTATGGAAAAATTAGCTAAAGTTATTAGAGATACTAGAGATAAAATTGTTGTATTTGGTTTTGAAACTCAAAAGAGCCAAAAAGAATTTGCTGAACTTTGTAAAAGATATGGTTTAGAAAAAACTAATGCTAAAATAGAAATTAAAGAAGAAGTAGTAGAAAATACTTTGGAACCAGTTGAAACTACAAAACCTGTAGAACCAATTGAAAATAAGGAAGAAAAAGTAGTTCCAGAAGTAACTGAACCAGTAAAAGAAGAAACAAACGAAATTAAAAATTATGAAGAATTAGCATATGAAGTTAAAAGATTAAATCCACATATTGAAATTTCTACAGATGAAAGACAGTCATCAGATGGAAGTGTTCATTTAGATCATATTATATATGATGGTGAAAGTAAATTAGTTTTACCTCATGGATTTAGTTATGATAAAGTAATTGGAATAAATAATAAAGTTGATGATAAAACTCCATATATTTGTCTTCCAGTTGAAGTTAAGAAAAAAGTTGAAACTAAAGAAGCGCCAGCTGCTGAACCAATCGTTGAACAAGTTGCAGAAACTACAGAACCAGTAAAAGAAAAAACTAGTTCTAGAAAAGTAGAACCTGGCAAGAAATATAGAGTTAAAAAAGTACGTCGTGCTGTTGTTGCACCATATGTTAAATCTGTTTTATGCTTTGGAGCTTTAGGAAGCGTTTTAGCTATTTGTGCTGGAGCAGGACTTGCACCAATATTACCAGTTACAGCAATCGCTGCTGGAATTGGAGCTATAGGTCAAGCTATTTATAACAAAATGGCTAAGGATGGAATAGTTGATAAAGAAAGTGAACCAGAAAGAACAAATGATGAAAACTTTGAAGAGGATGTCTGGGGACTTGCAGCAATTGATGCTCTTGTTTTAAAATCTAAAAAAATGTTTGAAAGCTTAAAACTAGCTCGTGAAAGAAAGAAAAGCGAACCAAAAGAAGAAAAACCAAATTTAATGGATAACTTCAAAAAATTATTCAATAAAAATGTTGATGAAGAAATCGAAGGTTTAGATATACAACCTGAAAATAAAGATGAAAAATCTGAAGACCATTATATGTATGAAGGTGAAGAATATATTTTAAACCCAGAAGAAAGCAAGGGAGGAAGATAATATGACAGTTGATAGTGTGATTACTCTTGATAATGATGTAAATTGTTTATTACTTGAAAAAGTAACTCATGAAAATGAAAACTACTTTTTATCAGTAGTACTTAATGAAGATGAAGAACCAAGTGATGAATATGTAATTTTTAAAGAAATAATTGAAGATAATGAAAACTATGTTGAAGCTGTTGCAGATGCCAACCTTCAAACTGAACTTATCAAATTATTTACAAATGAAGTAGGTAAACTAGTTGAAAGCCTACCAGATGAATTTTAGTCATAATTCGAAAAGAAACTGAAAATGTTTCTTTTTTTCTGCATAATTTTATAGTATAATATAAATAAGAAAGGAAGTTTATATGAATTGGATATTTTGGCTTATTTTAGTGATTGTCTTAAGCTTTGTGGAAATTGCAACCGTTAATTTAGTTTCAATTTGGTTTGTAGCAAGTGGAATAGTTGCCATGATTTTATCTTTCTTTATTGAAGATACAGCAATTATTACAACGATATTTATTTTATTAGGAATGCTTTTACTTGTTATATCAAGACCAATTGTAAATAAATTAAGAAGTAAAGATAATGAAAAAACAAATTTAGACCGTATTATTGGTGAGGATGCCATTGTAACTGCAGAAATTACTAAAAATGAAGTTGGTGAAGTAAAAGTAGATGGCAAAAGATGGAGTGCTATATCAAAAGATATATGTGCCAAAGGAGATACTGTAAAAATTTTAAAAATTGATGGCGTTAAGTTAATTGTAAAAAAGGAGAGTGAATAATTATGCCAGAAATTCTAATTGCAATATTAGTAGTTATTATAATCATCATTATACCTAATATTAAGATTGTACCTCAATCAAAATGTTATGTAATTGAAAGACTTGGGTCATATCATACAACATGGCAACATGGACCACATTTTAAAATACCTTTTATAGATTCAATATCTAACAAGGTTACTTTAAAAGAAATAGTTAAAGACTTTGCCCCACAACCAGTTATAACTAAAGATAATGTTACAATGCAAATTGATACTGTTGTGTATTTTCAAATAACTGATGCAAAACTTTATACTTATGGAGTTGATTATCCAGTCAGTGCCATTGAGTCATTAACAGCAACTACACTTAGAAATATCATCGGAGAACTAGAACTTGACCAAACTCTTACAAGTAGGGATATTATTAATACAAAAATGAGAGCAATCTTAGATGAAGCAACAGACCCATGGGGTATAAAGGTAAATAGAGTAGAAGTTAAAAATATTTTACCACCTAGAGATATTCAAGAAGCAATGGAAAAACAAATGCGTGCTGAACGTGAAAGAAGAGAAAAAATTCTTCAAGCCGAAGGGGAAAAGAAATCAAGTATCTTAATTGCTGAAGGTGAAAAAGAAAGTGCAATTCTAAGAGCAGAAGCCCAAATGATGAGTCAAATTAAAGTAGCTGAAGGTAAAGCTGAAGCAATGATTAAAATCAAAGAAGCTGAAGCAAAAGGTATTAAACTTCTAAAAGATGCTGGAGCAGATGAAGCTGTGATTCGTTTAAAATCATTTGAAGCATTAGAAAATGTTGCAAATGGTAAGTCAACAAAAATAATTGTTCCTGCAGAACTTCAAGGCGTTGCTACATTTGGAACAACTCTAAAAGAAGTAATAAAAGAAGATAAAAAGAAATAACAAAAAGCAATATGGCAAATCGCTATATTGCTTTTAAAATAAAAAAAACCTAAATCAACGAGGTTGATTTAGATGCATCCTATTTATTGGTAGCATCCAATCTCGCTAAGCTGGATGTTCCATTTTTAATTTATGCAAATTTCTTTTGCTATATACATATTACCACAAATTTCAGCTGTTGTCAAAAAAATTACAATTCATTTCTTTCTATATTTTTACTATTTAAAGTCATATCTAATTCTTTATTTATAAAATTTATTTCATATCCACATATATTAGCTATCTTTTCAATGGTTTTGAAATCTGGTTCAATGGCTCCTGTTTCATATTGTGAAATAGTATTTCTAGCATAACCAACTAGTGTACTTACTTGTTCTTGACTTAATTTACTTGATTTACGCATAGTTTTTAATATTTTTCCTATCATTTCTTACACCTCATGTAAATTATCCCATTATCTAGATGAAATTGCTTGACTTGTCTGTAATAAAGACATATAATTGTATTAACAATAGTCTTTATATAAGACATATGGAGTTGATAATATGAGAAATAAAAAAATATGTTTTTTACTTATAACTATAATATTTTTAGTAATATTGAACTTTTTTCCAAAACCAAAAGAAGTGTTAAAAGAAGAAGAAAAAAGTACCAAAACAGAAAAATTAATATCCATGAATTTAGAACAGACAGCAGGTGCAGGAGATTATAAAACAGTTACTCAAAGTAGTTGGCCAACAGAAGGATATGTTTTTAATAGTGAATTATCTAAATGTGAAAATGGTAGTGAACTAAGCTGGGATGATACAAAAAAAACAGTTATTGTATTAGGAAATATTTCAGATAAATGTTACATTTATTTTGATATATACATGCCAACATTAGCAGAATATGTTATTTCTCAATATGGTAATGTACAAGGAAATAATAATATATATTTTCACAATGGTACAATAACAAGTGATGATGGTACAATTATAGATGCTAATGACAATTCGTATAGATATGCAGGTACAAATGATGAAGTTAAAAATTATATTTGTTTTGGAAGTGATAATGAAACATGTCCAGAAAACAATTTATATAGAATAATAGGGGTTTTTAACAATCATGTTAAATTAATAAAAGCAACAGCTGGCAATGCCGACATATTAGGAACTGATGGTGCTTATGAAACTGATACTACTTATAAATGGTCAATTTTAACAAGCTGTCCGAGTGGGGTAGCATTGAATTACAATAACTTAACTTTTCTAGCTAATAAAAATATTATAGCAGCACCAACGCCAATAACGACAACAGGTTGTTTTGATTGGAAATATTCAGAACTAAATACTATAAACTTAAATACAAATTTTATTAATCAATTATCTAGCAAATGGCAGTCATTAATTATAAATACAGATTGGGTTGTAAAATGGAATGCTTATTCTGATATTTTTTGGTATTTTAATGCTAGTGAAGCCTTTACCAATGAAATTTTAAATACTAATGAAAATAATTTATATAATGCTAAAATTGGGATGATGTACGTAAGTGACTATGCGTATTCTGCATCCAAAGAACGTTGGGCAGATAACATATCCGCATCTAAATTTCCTTGGATGTTTGTAGGAGAAGAGTGGACGATGCTGAGTGTTTCCGATGGCGGTAAAATATATATAGATGATGGTAGCTCTTTTTCTAGAGCAGACTCTACTAATGTTGCTAAAATATCTAGACCAGTATTTTATTTAAATCAAAATATTCTATATGACAAAGGAACTGGAACTTCTGATAATCCAATTCGTTTAAAATTTTAATGTAAAAAAATGTAAATCATCGAAAAAATTTTTTAAAAGTGAATATTTAATATTTACTTTTTTTGTGTCTTTTGGTAGTATATATATAGGACAGTGGTAAACTGTGGGAGAAAGTGGGGGATAATATGTTGCTGGGTGAATTTCATCATAACATTGATGATAAAGGCCGACTTGTTATTCCAACGAAGTTTAGGGAAGACTTAGGTCAAGAATTTATTCTTACCCGAGGCATTGAAAAATGCTTATATGTCTACTCAAAAACGGAATGGGAAAAGCTAGTAGGTAAACTAAATACTCTACCTTTCACTAAAAAAGTAACCCGGACTTTCACACGCTTCTTCTATTCGGGGGCTACTGCCTGCGAGTTCGACAAAAGTGGTCGAATGAGTATTACCTCCCCATTGGTTAGCTACGCCGGTTTAGATAAAGAATGTATTATAATCGGCGTTAATGACCATTTGGAAATCTGGGATAGTAAAGCATTCGAAGAATTTATGAACGACAACAGCGATATTATTGAAGATATTGCAGAAAATTTATTTGATGGTGATAAAAATGCATTATAGTGTACTAAAAAATGAATTGCTTGAAAATCTAGATATCAAAGATGGAGGAATATACATAGATGGCACAATTGGTTATGCCGGAGATTCCAAAGAAATATTAAAAAAAATACCAAATGGAGCCCTTTATGGTTTTGATGCTGATAAAAAAGCGGTAGAGTATTCCACAAAAACCCTAAAAGAAATCGACGATAATTTCAAAATATTTAATACTAATTTTGTTAATATGAAAGAAGTATTAGATGAAGAAAACATTACTAGTGTAGATGGAATTATATTTGACTTAGGTTTTTCATCTCCTCAAATAGATGATGAGACCAGAGGATTTTCTTTTATGCACGATGGTCCCTTAGATATGAGAATGTCTAGTGAAGGGAAAAGTGCTAAAGACATCATTGATACTTATAGTGAAAATGAATTAGCAGAAATTTTCTTTAAATATGGTGAAGAAAAACTAAGTAAAGTAATAGCTAAGAAAATTAAAAGTAAAAACGAAAGTATCAAAACAACATTAGAACTTGTTGAAGTAATAAAAGAAGCCGTCGGAGCAAATTACTTTTACAAACAACATCCTGAAAGAAAAATATTCCAAGCCTTAAGAATTGAAGTAAATGAAGAATTAACAGTTTTAGAAAAAGTTCTTCCTGATGCTATAAAAAGACTAAAAGTTGGAGGAAGGATGTGTGTTATAACATTTCATTCTTTAGAAGATAGAATTGTTAAAAATGTTTTTAAAAAATATAGTGATATTGACCCCCTTGTTAAAGGTTTAAAAGAAATACCTGATGCGTATAAGCCTTTAATAAAGTTAGTAAATAAAAAGCCAATACTTCCAACCAAAAAAGAATTAGAAGAAAATTCCAGAAGTAGAAGTGCTAAATTAAGAGTAATTGAAAGGATTTGATTATAATGAAAAAAAAGAGTAAAAAGGTTAAATTATTAAAAGGAGAAAAAGCAATGTATGTATTGTTACTTTTCTTACTAATAACAATACCAGTATTTAATGTTTTTACATCTTCAATGTTATCTGAAACAAATAATGAAGTTGAAAAAATAACTAAAAATATTGAACGCCAAGAACTTACTAATCAAGGACTTTCAATGCAAATCGATGAACTTGCAAGTTTAGAAAACATTCAAACTATTGCAGAAAATCATGGTTTGTCGTATAATAATAGTAATATTAAAACAGTTGGAGAATAAGGAGATAGTAATATGAAAAAAAGAGCAACAGTTAAGATATCAAAATTTATTATTTTAATTGTTGTTCTTTTATTTTTTGCTATAATTGCTAAACTTTCTTATGTTGTATTAAGTAATAAAGTTGATGGTATTAATTTACAAGAAAAAGCTGCAAGTATAGCTACAGTAAAAAAGACATTATATGCCGACCGAGGAAGTATTTATGATGTAAATGGTGAAGAACTTGCAAGTACTATTAATTCTTACACTGTTATAGCTTATATAAATTCTAATAAAACAAATGTCACAGATAAAGAAATGACTGCAGAAGCTTTATCACCAATTTTAAATATGAGTAAAGAAAAGCTAATGGAATTATTAAGTAAAGACCTTTATCAAGTAGAACTAAGACCTGGAGGTTATGGTATTTCTGAAGTAATAAAAGCTAAAATAGAAAAACTAGAGTTACCAGGAATAGATTTTATAAAAAATTCTAAAAAAAGATATTATAATAAATCAACATTTGCATCATATTTAATTGGTTATGCTAAAACTTTAGATGATGGTAAAATTTCTGGAGAATTAGGTATTGAAGGATATTATGATGATATTTTATCGGGAACTAATGGTTATACTAAATATTTAAAATATACTTCAAGTAATTATAAAATTCCCAATACAAATGAAGATACTAAAAAAGCTAAGAATGGATCAGATATTTATCTAACTATTGATAGTAGTATTCAACTTATAGCTGAAAAAGCTGTATCAAGCATGAAGGATAGATTTAATACAGATTGGGCAGTATTTACAGTAATGGATGCCAAAACTGGAGCAATTGTTGCTAGTGCTACAAGTCCAAATTTCAATCCAAATGATACAAATACAATAAAAGAATATATGAACCCCCTTATAAGTTATCAATATGAACCTGGTTCAGTTATGAAAGTATTTTCTTTTGCATCAGCAATTGAAGAAGGAAAATATAATGGTGAAGAAACATTTAAATCTGGTTCTTATACTCTAGATGATGGAACAGTTATCAGAGACTCAGAAAGAAAAGGTTGGGGAACAATTTCATTCGATGAAGGTTTTGCAAGGTCATCAAATGTTGCAGCAACAACACTAGCTTTACGCCTCGGAGTTGATACATTATCAGAATATTACAATAACTTAGGTTTTGGTAAAAAAACAGGAATTGAGCTTTCCAATGAAGCCATCGGCGATATTGAAATGGTTTATCAATCAGAACTTGCAACAGCATCTTTTGGCCAAGGGGTAAGTGTTACTGCCATTCAAATGCTTCAAGCCCTAAGTGCCATGACTAATGATGGAACAGTTATAAAACCTTATATAGTTGATAAAATAGTTGATGAAAATGGAACTATTACATATCAAGGAGAAAGACAAGTCGTAAAAAAAGTTTATTCTAATGAAACCGTTTCTAAAATGCATGAAATAATGAAGAAAGTAGTAGAAATAAATAAATATTGGCAAGTAGATAATGTGAGTTTAATGGGTAAAACTGGTACAGCTCAAATAGCATCACCAAAAGGTGGTTACTTAACTGGTACTTATGATTACATCAAATCATTCGCTGGAATATTTCCAACAGATAATCCTAAATACATTGTCTATGTTGCAGGTAAAAAGCCAGAATCATCTCTAGGTTCGTGGGCAAAAGTAATAACAACAGCAGTAGAAGAAATAGCAAGTTATGCTAAACTTACAGAAAGTAAAAGCGATGCAGACTTAACAAAAATCATTAAATTAGATAACTACATAAGCACAAATTTAGAAACTACTCTAGAAGAATTAAAAAACAAAAAGATAAATATTATTACAATTGGTAATGGAAAATATATAATAAATCAATATCCATTAAAAAATAAAACTCTTTTATCTGGAGAAAAGTTATTTATTTTAACAAATGCTACAGAATATAAAATGGAAAACTTAACTGGATGGAGTATCGGTGAAGTAAAAACATACTGTGATATCCTAGGATTAAAACTAGAATATTCTGGATATGGTTATGTAAAAAGTCAAAGTATTGAAGCCGGAGCAGTGCTAGATTTAGAAAACATGATATTAACAGTTGAATTAGAAAAAACTACATAAAAAGCACCATTTACA
>UMLR01088712.1_pt1 | contig 44949 bp, 47 predicted proteins | sample 1966741 | NCBI WGS metagenome assembly UMLR01 (sample SAMEA4836207, study PRJEB28245) | human gut metagenome | biome: gut microbiome; material: fecal sample | place: Denmark | collected 2008 | reverse complement strand
CAATCGCGGATTAAGGTGCAAGGCTATCGCTGAATAGTTACATGATAGATTACCTTTGTTAATAATATTTATTTTATTCTCTTTTTCTCCTTGCCGGGCAGACCTTCGTGTCTTGTTGTCGGGCTGCCTTTAAGTTTACTGCTGCAAAGGTAATTAATTTTTTGTTATGTAGTATATCTTAATTTTTTATACTCTATAACCTGAAGTTATTATGCTGCGGCGTGTAAAGTCTTTGAACTTTTCGGTCAGCGGTGAATCCTTGCCGGCAGAGGCCACAAAGCAGAAGTGGCGGCTGAAGTTGAGACCGGCAATGTCGATGACTCTGAACACGCCTCTGGCCAGTTCTTCCCTCACGGAGAACACCGACACTATACCCATGCTGCGGCTGTGGCGCAGAAAGGCCTTGATGGCTTCAGTGCTGCCGAGGCGTATGCGTATGTTAAGTTCCTGGGGCCTTATTCCGTGCTTTTCCAGTTCGGTCTCTATCACCTCGAGTGTTCCTGAGCCTTGCTCGCGTATGACGAGCGGTTGGCGGCATAGCTCCTGCGGAGTGATTTCTTCGGGCATCGACTCGTTGCCCGATTGCTTTATTATGGCCACGAGTTCGTCTTCAAGAAACGGCTCATACTGTAGGCCGGCTGAATGTGTGATGCCTTCTACCATGCCAAGGTCGATGTCGTGGTTGAGCAGTGCATTTTCTATGTCGCGCGAGTTGCCGTTGGTGAGCGACACCTCTATCTGCGGAAATCTTTCGGTAAATTCTGCCAGTATCTGCGGCAGCACATACTGCGCCACCGTGGTGCTTGCGCCTATGCTTATGTGTCCGCTGCTGCGCTCGTTGAGCAGGTTCATGTCGTATTCCATGCGGTTATACTCGTCGAGTATGCGGCTGCAGTGTTCAAGCATGAGCCGTCCGGCATCGGTGAGCATTATCTTTCCGCCTGTGCGGTCGAAGAGTCTTACGGAGTATTGCCGTTCCAGTTCGTTGATGTGTTTGGTTATTGCAGGCTGGCTTACGAACAGCTCTTTAGCCGCACGTGTGAAACTGAGGTTCTTGGCCACGCTGTAGAATGCTTTTAGTCTGAAATCTGACATATTACCGTTATTTGTTTCTTAACCAGACAAAAATACAACTAAAAAACGAGAACGGAAAGCAAGGCGTGATAAAAGTGGTTGTCTGGAAAAGAAAATATTCTGAGATTTATATTTTGCGGCGTAAGCATGAATGCGCAAAATTGATAAAGCTATTGCAGCCTAATAGTGATTTTGATAGAAACAGAAATGGCTGTCCAAAGATTCATTTATGGACAGCCATTTCTGTTCTTATCTGATATGCCGCAAGCGGCATCAGCTTTTTTTAATTCTGCTTATCAGTTGTTCTTGCTGACGAATATGGCGTTCTTTATTTCAATTGTTTCGCCGTATGTCAGGTGAGCGCCGATAACTGTAATCTCGTCTCCAACCTTGAGACCGCTGTTGGCAACAAAGTCGTAGCGGTTGTCGCCAGTTGCACCATATCCGGGATACAAACCATAGAGATAAACCTCGTTTGTACCGTCAGAGATATATACATTGCCGTAATGGTCGTTGGCTATCTTTGTGATTGTACCGGTTATCATATAGTTGGTGTCGCTGTCAGGAAGACCCATGAAGTCGGCAATAGAGATGGTGGTTGTTGGATTCAGCTCTGTAACGTCGCCGCCTACCAGTTCTACTGTGCCTTTATATGTGTCGTGTGTACCTACAACGGTTACGATGTCGCCGTTCTTAACGCCTTTGGCTGCAGCGTTGGTGCTCTTGTAAACCAAGGTAGAGCCGCTCCAGTCGGTCAGCGTGAAACTTCCGTTGTCCTGAACGTCTGTTGCCACACCCTTAAGGCGATATTGTGCATCGCCGTCGGCAGCAGCGTTGAAGTCAGCTACAGATATGTCCTGTATGCCGCCTTGCTGTGTGATTGTAGTCAGTGTGGTGTATGTCTTACCTTCAGCTACAGTTGCAAGTGTCAGCTCTGTTGAGCGTATGCCTCCTTCGTTGGGTGCAGCCTTGAATGTCAGTTCTGCAGATGTGCCGTTCTGCTTTATTGAAGCGATAGACAGCCATTCCTTGGCATCCTCTGGAATGTCTACTGACACGCCTGAGCCTTTTGTGGTTACATATGCTGTAATGATGCCGCCATCTTTAGAAATTGCGTCTGCAGAAAGAGAGTCAACCTTGATAAGGCTCTTGTTGATGTCAACAACAGTAACGTTTACCAGCTCTACAGTTCCGTTGTAAGTAAGCTTCGGACCCTGAACTGTGATTTCGTCGCCTACCTCGATGCCAAGGCTGAGGAAGTTCTTCTCAGCGCCTGACGCGTCGAGAGTTCCGTAGATGTAAATCTCACCTGTGCCGTCGTTCAGATAGAGGTTTCCATAGGTGGTATTGGCGATAGCTGTCACCGTACCTGTTACCTGATAAGTCTTGTTGTCAGGTCCGGCAATAACCTCGGCGCAAGTGGCGTTTGTGATGCTTACTTCACCCTGTACGACATTGATGTGCTGCGTTTTTCCGTTGCAGTGGATGGTCATGGCGTCAGAGCTGCGTCCGCCGCTGTAAGCCTCGGCTGTGAATGTAAGCTCGGTTTCACCGGCTGTGCCTGTTTCGGCAGAAGGAGTAATCCATTCTGGCACGTTTTCAAGTTTCCAGTCAGCTTTTGCCGTAACTGTTATTGAGGCGCTTCCGCCTTCCTCAGGTATAGATATGTATGACTGTGATACCTGAATGTCGTCAAGCAGAGTGATGTCATCGTCGTTTGAGCAGCTTGTGAACAAAGCCACAACACTCAGCAGAAGCAGGGAAAATATATTTTTTAGTTTCATAATTATACTTCCGTTTTAAAAATTAGTTGAATGTGTACTTGATGCCGATAGACATATACCAGCATTGACCGATTGCATGGTTTGCTGTCCATGTCTTTGTTGATCCGTTGATAGATGACGGAGTAGAGAACACAGCATAGCCGTCAGCGTCGGCTCCTTCATATTTCAGGATCTTTGCTTCTGTGCCGATAGCCGGGTTGAGAGTCTTGGCCACACCCCATGAAGAGTTGAAGAGGTTGCCGACGTTCTTGATGTCGAAGCTCAGGGTCAGCATGTGTTTGCATGCGCCAGTGTTGAACACGAAGTCGTGCTTGTAGCTGAAGTCGAAGCGGTGTACCCATGGAGAGTAAACGCTGTAAGCCTCTGCATATTCGCCCTGATGATTCTTCAGGTAGCTGTTGTTGTGCACATAAGCCATGAAGCGGTCGCGGTCGTCAGCTGTCTTGAAGCGGAACTGGTTCTTCTCAACCTGCTCGTCGGTCGGGATGAAGATCGGGTCGTAAGCCTGTCCGTCGCCGTTCATATCGTTCTGCAGCATGTATGTGTAGTTGTAAGAGCCGCGCCATCCCTCATAGATGAGGCTGAAGTGGTTGTGGCTGTTGTCGTGAGCAGTGATCTGTGCTATCACGCGGTCTGGCTCAACATACTGTGAGTTGTGCAGCTTGATGTTGTTAGGACCTTCTACAGAAGGCAGATATGCTATTGTAGAAGAAGCGTTAGATCCGGGCATACCTGTAAGCTCCTTAGAGCAGGTGTGTGTATAGGCAGCCATGATGTCGATGTTCTTTGTAGGAGATGCGTATGCTGACAAGCTTGCGCTCCATCCGTAGCCCTTGTGTGTGTTAGACAGCACATAAGCAGGCACAACATCTTTGTTGTATCCGGTAGGGAATATCGGGCGGTTGTCAACACCGTTGAAGCGTGCAAATCCGCCTACATCTGGAATTGACCAGTCTTGCATTGTAACGCCATATATTGTCTTGTTGAAGATACCTTCGGCTGTGATTGTCAGAGGGAAGCCTACTGGTACAACATAGTCAATAGCCAAAGAAGTCTTCCATACCTCAGGCATCTTGAAGTCGGGGTCTACGGCTGATATCTGTGAAGGCAGAGTACCGTCCTCAGGTCTGATTGTCTTAGGATAGCCCAGTTCAAACAGTTTGTTCTGCAGGGCGTCGATAGTGGGATAGCCGTTCTCGTTTGTAACAAGTCCTCCGGCAAATTCTTCCATTGTAAATCCTTTCTTTGCAGCGTTTGCGGCATTGATGATTGCCTGATACTGCACCATACCTGAGTTGGTAGGCATGTTGGTGAAGAATACCAGCGGCAGACGGCCCTGGAATATACCTGAACCTCCACGCAGTTTGAGGGTCTTGTCGCCGAGGATATCCCATACGAAGCCTACACGCGGAGCTACAGTAAGATTAGAGCTCGGCCATTTGCCTGTGTCAATGTGGCGTCCGTCGTAGTCGAGGTCGTATATGGCCTTGTTTGTCATAAGGTCAGCGTTGCTGAAGAACATGTCGTCAAAGCGCAAACCGTAAGTAAGCTTGAAGCGTGGATTGATAGACCACTCGTCCTGCAGATATATACCGAGAGTGTTGAAGCTGACTTTCGCAGCCGGATCGCTCTTGCCGTCGTAGCCGTAGGTCAGGTTAACAATCTCAGGAGCAGCTCCGTTGAGGAAATCGTCGAGTGAGTAGTAGCGGTAATATCCCGTACCGTTACGCATATAAGAGTTGAGCGCCATCTGGTGTTCAAACTTAGCTCCAAGCATAATCTTGTGGTTGCCGGCATAGTAGGTAACGTCGTCCTTGATGTTCCAGATGTTATTACGCACGGCGTTGTTGTGTGTGAACAGCTCCTTACCGAGTGAAATGTAGGCCGTGTTAGTGCCTGTGCCGTCCATTATGTCTATGAAGGGGAAATCAGCCGAATTGGTGAAACGCACATCATCGAGCTTAGAATAAGTAACCAAGAACTGGTTAGAGAGGTTCTCGGTGAAGCGGCTGTTAAGGTCGAGAGAGAAAGAGTGAACAAGATTGTCGAGAGCATACATAGAGTTGGCGTAGCTCATTGACATCTGTGAGAAGCGGCCGTAAGCCGAGCGCGTACCTCCGTCCATTGAAGATGCGTTAGTGGGGTTCCAGTTGCGGTTCTTCGTATAGTTGTAACGGAATGACAGATGGTGCATGTTGGTGATGTTCCAGTCGAGACGTGCCAACAGCTTGTAGTTGTTTTCGTCGGCAGGGAAGTTTGTCCATGAGCCAGTGTCGTAGCCGTATTTGTCTTTTACAAAGTTAGACACCTTCTCAAGGTCGGCCAATGTCGTACGTGAGATGTAGTTGTCTGCGTCGGCTACGCCGTCCACAGAACCGCGCCAACGGTTAACCACTGTAGGAGTCTTGCTCATTTCTCCGCTGACGAAGAAGAACAGCTTATTCTTGATGATCGGACCGCCGAGAGTGAAACCGTAAGTTGTCTTCTGGTCTTTCTCGCGCGCACCGCTTATCTGCTCGCGCTCAATGGCATCACCGCGCATGTTCTCGTTCTGATGATATATGTAGGCAGTACCCTTGAAGGTGTTCGTACCTGACTTGGTTATGGCGTTCACGCCACCGCCTATGAAGTTAGTCTGACGTACGTCGTAGGGTGATATCACAACCTGCATTTCTTCGATGGCATCGATAGATATAGGGTTGCCGCCGCCGGGCAGACCGTCGCTCAGACCGAAGTTGTTGTTGAAGTTGGCACCGTCCACGGTGAAGTTGGCTGTACGGCCGTCAGTACCGGCAAAGCTCATTCCGTTTCCGCCGTAGGGAGACAGACGTGTGAAGTCGGTGATTGAGCGGCTTACTGTAGGCATGTTCTCCAGCTGTCTCAGGTTGATATTGGTAGAGGCACCTGTTCTTTCTGCAGTAAATTTTGTAGCCTTGGCCGAAACCACTACTTCGCCCAGCTCATTGGCGTCTTCAGCGAGCTTTACGTTCAGGCTGTATGACTCAGCCAACTGCAGCGTCACATCTTTTGTAACGCTCGTTGTGTAGCCTATGTAGCTCACTTTGACGGTGTAGGGGCCGCCCACGCGCATACCGTTGATAGAGTAGCGGCCGCTTTCGTTCACCACGGTGTTATAGGTGGTTCCCGACGGCTCGTGCACTGCTGTTACGGTGGCGCCGATAGCCTTGTCGCCTCCGGCCGTAACCATACCGTTGATTCCTGACGTTGTCATCTGGGCCAGCATGGCGGTCGCAGAGAACAACATCAACACGAATAGAATTTCTAGACGTTTTCTCATACTGTTATTGTTTATGATTAAAAATAAAATTTTAATAATCTGACTTAATTTTTCTTTTCTAAGGCGCCTCTGTTACGTCAGAATGCGCCTTACAACTATTCCACATGCAAAATTAATTAAAAAATAGATATATTATGTTACAAGGCGATTAAAGTTGACCTTAAACCCTTAATTTTTTTATATAAACGCCCTTTTCGGCTATTTTGGACGTTAATTTTAATAAAATTTGTTTACTTTAATGCGTCGGCTGTGCATGTGGTGATATGCAAGGTAAGTTAAATTTCAATTGTTCACAGGGCTGCATGTTGTTTAATTCGACAAACATATTGGTGTCTGCAGATGTCGTTTATAGTTTAGGTTAATTCTGGCCTTAAGCAACGCGAACGTCTTGCTGTCTTTTTACTGATTATTATTTATAGTGGTTTAGTCTTGCATTAAAGTTTATGTTCATGGGGCATATTAGGCTGTATTCTGTTTTCATCGTGTAAGTTGTCGGTAGAGAACATCCACAGTCAGTGTGCGTCTTTTGGCGATAATAAGTTGTTGGTAATGTCTGTTTAAAAAGAATGTGCCTTTGGGTAACATAATTTTAAATCAGCATACCTTTTTTACTACTCTGATGCTTATTTCGTATAACAAATACAAGGGCAGAGTAACCAAAATAAGACTTAGGATGTCTTGCCCGGGTGTGATTATTGCGGCAATTGTAAGAATTATAATAAATGCGTGTTTACGGTATTTTGAAAGTATTGTTGCGTTTATTATTCCCATTTTACCAAGGACAAAGGATATTACGGGCAACTGGAACACAACCCCCATGAGTAAAGTCATGGTGATGAATGTAGAGACATAACTGTCAAGGGTTATTGTGCTTTCTATTCTGTTTGAGACACTGTAGGTTCCAAGAAATCTGAACGAAATAGGGAACAGCATGTAGTAGCTTATCAGAATTCCGATGATGAAAAGAAAATATACTGCGCAAATTATTTTTGCCGAATATTTTCTCTCATTCTCGAATAATGCAGGTGAAACAAAATGGAACAGCTCGTACAGAATGTATGGGGATGAAATCAATAGACCTAAATATATGGATGTGGAAAGATGTGTCATGAATTGGCTTGACAAATCTGTCGCTATCAGCTTAACGTGAAATTCGTCAAAATGGAAATTATGCAGCCCTAACATGTGCATAATATGTTCGGTAAATGTGTAAGAAACAAAATTCCATTCACTTGGCGCAAGCAGAATGTTCCAAGTTGTATCTTTAAAGCAAAATACAATTATTGCAAACAGACTGCTTACTCCAAGTATTCTAAAAATCATTTGGCGCAACACCTCAAGATGTCCGCCAAAAGTCATCATTTCCTTATTTTCGCTATTTTTCATTATTTACTTTATTGCCTTTTTCTGTATTATTATGATCTTCAACAGGGGCATTTTCAGCAGATTCTTTTTTCGTATCTTCCTCTATGGATGTATTAATGTCGTTAACTCCTTTTTTAAATTCTCTTACGCCTTGTCCTAAGCCCTTCATCATTTCGGGCAGTTTCTTGCCACCGAAAAGCAGTAGGGCTATGGCTCCTATGAGCAGGAGTTCGGTGGTGCCTATAAACAAAAATAATGATGTCATTGTTGTACTAAATAAATTTCACATGTTTCGAAGTTTATCTCCCAGTTGCCGCCTTCAGCGCTTTCCCATTGATATTTGTCGCTCATGCGGTCCCACCATGCCTGAAATTTGGTGCCGGTTTCGCTGAGATCCTTTACCAGTTTTTCATACAATTCGTTGTTGTCGGCCGTGAGAATCTTTGACAGTTCGTTAAGGCCGTTTCTGCGTTCAAACAAAGTTTGAATCTCGTTTTTTTCTTCGACAGTTACCTGTCCTATTACTTTCTTTACCATAATTTTTTATTCTGATTTTACCATTTAAATTTTAAAGTATCTTTTCCTTTCGATAAAGATTGACATGTATTTTTGCAGCTGTGAGTACAATTATTTTTGCAACTATCGGAGCAGTAATCGCATTTCCCTGTAAGACGACATGTATATTTGCAAGTTCCTCTACAATTAACATCACACATATGATTGCATGAACGATTACATATTGCTGCGCAAGTTTTGTTGCATTGTGTATTGCATTCGTTCGAACATTCGGTTTTGCAACTATATTTGCATGATGTTTCGCTATATACCTTCTGTGCCATTGAGAATAGTGGCGACTGTAATGTAAGCAGTGTTAATATTGGCAATATTTTATGTGCCGATTTTCTAAAAAAGTTTCGTCTTGATATTAGCTCCTTATTTATATTATTCTTGTTTTTATTCATACTGATAATATTATGTTTAATTTGTCATTCTCCTTTTTGCATCAGAGAGAATCAAAGAATAGATTTATTGATTTTTCACCATTTGTAGATAAAGTGTATAAGTAATATTCTTAAGATGAGTAAACCTCTTTATTGCAACAATTTATCTGTTTTCAATATAACTTTGGCCATCAATAGGTTGTAATATCATTGACAAACGTTTCATAAATCATTTATTTCTTTATATTTATTGTGTTATCGTTTGACGATGCAATATGTTACATCAGTTTTCGTGGTATATTTTGAATTGCTGCATTCAAAATAGTAATATACGTAATTACCACCAGAAAACCCTGTATGTGTTTTATCAAATGTCGTTTTTGTTGATGTAGTTGCATATATACGCATAGATTCATGTTTGTTCATGTCTGATGCTTTTGGCGTAGATGATGGTTTTGATGTATATTTTCTCCAATGCACTGTACATTTCATGTTTTCCCATGTGTCGCCACCGTTTGTAAATCTGCATCTTAATGAAACGTCACTCATTGTACTGGTTGTTAGGTATTTATCAAATTCGGGTCTTGATAAATTTTGTGATGGAGATGTTTCTTCTCCGATAAATGTATCATCATTTTCTTCCCCGCAACTTGTTACTAATATTGACGAAAAAGAAATTAGTATTATAGTTAGATATTTTATAATTTTCATATTAAATTTGTTTCATATTATTTTATTACGTACCAATTCCCGTTATACGCAAAACGGTTTTTACCTTGAATACAAATCCACACATTATTGAATTTTATGTATTTTTTCCCTTTATGTAGATAGATGGAATAACTGCCTTTACAGTGCCCTGACTCTGTATAAATGGTTACAGAATAATTTGTTTTAGTATAACTACCATCGTTTTGGACATATTTGTTTGCATTATATATGGTGCCGTATGTTTCTGCACTAAAGATTTGTAAACTAACAAATGATAATGTTGAAATAATTACAGAAATTAATATAATTCTTTTAGTCATAGATATATACCCTTAATTCGTGTCGGGCACAACTTTTAATTAGTTTATTTATTAATAATCAGGGTGTTCGGAATAACTTGCACAATTTGCAATACAACTTCCTGAACAGCTGTTACCACAGCCTATCCTACATGTGTCTGTACATGATGAGCAGCCGTAGGCACATGTGTCATTGCATCCTCCTTGGCAACCGTTGCCACATGTTATTGCGCATTGGTTAACGCAAGATTGTAAACATGCATTAAAGCAAGATCCACCACAACTAGTGTAACATCCTGTAAAGCAAGTCCCCATACAGGTTCCCCAATAACATCCGGATGGTGTTTTTGCTTTTGATGTAGCTGATAATATCGGTGATGACAGCAGCGTAATGCCTAATACCGGTATAATTTTATTTTTTGCCTTCTTAAAAAAGTCCCTACGAGAGAACTTGTCTTCTTTGTTATTATTCATAATCAGTTGTTGATTATATGGTCAAATGGATCAAGATATTTTATTTCTTTTATTTCTATTTCTGGTAAAAATGTTCCAAATTTTCTTACATTATATAAGATTTTCCTTGATTCATTTCGTTCTATATGGGCTAATACACATTGTTCGTGTGATGGTGTATTGACTTCGAGTGTTGTTTTACGGTTTAGCCATACACAACGGCGACACTGGTAGGCATCGCATTTTCTGCATATCGGGGCATAAGCAAGTTTATATAGTTGGCTATTTTTTATGTCTATGCCATCTGTCAGACTGCCAATAGAATATCCGTAGGTTTGTTGATAGAATGCAGGACAAACATAAAATTTTCCGTCAGGTGCTAGTGTTATTGTGGTGTCGCCTGCGCCGCAATTGTTCATTTTGTTTAACATCATACGGTCTGTAAGAATATTAAGTTGCGGTGAACGGCCATCAACATAGATTTTCTCAATGTATGAAGATAAATTTGACAGCAATTTCTCATACATTTTGAAGTCATCGCCAGTAAAAGTTTCTACGTCTGTCAACGCTATATTGAGCCTGTCAGCATTTTCAAGTATTTTTATTATGATGTCATTTCCGCTGAATATTCCAAGTTTATCTGAACGGAGTACATATGTTTTTCCGTGTTCAGGCTTAACTTCTATTGCCTCCTTTATACCATTTATGACAACGACATCGGCATTATCTTGTTGATTATATGGTTTTATTTTGATGTGGTCTACCGATTCTATTATTTTATCATATTCTTCTGGAAGGTCATAGTCGGGATAAACAAACTGTATGTTCAGATTCTCTTTCATTCCGTATAGTATGCCGGCTTTCAGAGTGTCTGCAGGCATAAGCCTGCGCTCTTTGTGCCCGTTGCCGTAGTGGCAGAACGACACAGACGTGTCGTCGAGCAGGATAACAAGATATTGTATCATGGTTTTAGCAAGTTTGTTTGTTCAACTTCGGTTTGTTCTCCTCATAGTCCTCGCGTGCATCCTCAAGTTCCAACTTGCGGAACAGCTTGTTCCAATAGTAGTTGTTGGCCCTTACGCGCGCCTTGTGCATCAGGCATATAGCCGTTGAGCGCTGGTATATCGTAGGAGTATCGGCAGCGTCGTAGTTTTCGCCTTGACACCATGCGCATCCTTCGGCCACCTCGCAGTCGATACACTTTTGCGGGCTTTGCGTGCAGCGGTCGAGTGTAAGAAACGGGCGCAGCCTGTTCTTGTCTATTCCGTCATGAATGTTGCCTATTATCCATGCTTTCTTGTCGCGCAGAGAATATTGTGCGAATCGTGTACATGGATAGAAGTTGCCTTCGGCATCTACGGCAAGCATGCGTCCAGCGCCGCACCAGTTCTGATTTTGTGTTACGCAGTCGAGCGGTTTGCCCAAATGTTCAGAGAAGAACGAGCATGCGTAGTCGCGGTAGTATCCGCCGTCGATTATTGCGTCGGCGAGCTGCATCAGCTGTTTTTCAAACAGCAAGTCGTCGTTTTTCTTCCATACGTCTTCAAACACGCAGTTGATGTTCACCTCGTGAATGCCTAGTCCGTAAAGATGCAGCACGCTCTCCTTGATGTAAGGAATGTCGGCACTGCTTATAGTAACCTTTGTTCCGGCATTCGGAAATTGCTTGAGCCACAGCGGAATGTTGCGCACTACGTCGGCATAAGAACCTCGTCCGTCTCCTTTATATATGCGGTTGAGGTCGTGTTTGCTCTCTGTGCCGTCAATGGTTATTCCTATTGACAGATGATCGCGATTCTTTTCAATGAAGCGTTGCACCTTGTCCGTGTGATAGTTTATTCCGTTTGTTGAGAATGAAAAGCGGTAAGAGTTAAACCAGTGATGGTTTCTGCGGAACATCTCGGTTTTAAGATAGTCGCATATTTTGTCTATCAAGTCAATTTCGAGGAAAGGTTCTCCGCCGATGAAGTCCCACACAACGCTTTCTTCCTTCATATCATTCTCATGGTCGAGGATATAGTCTATTGCTTGTTTTGCCACCTCCCAGGGCATACGCTCTTTCGAGTTTTTCCCTACGAGGTAGCAATATTTGCAGGCAAGCTGGCAGTCTTTGGTGACAATAAATGTGATGGACTTTGCCATTCCTGATTGCCATCCTTTGTCATTTTCTTTTATAGTCATATTAATTCAAATATTTTAAATTGTATGGTAGCAAATGTGTCTCAAGCATGTGTTTTGTTATCGATAATTTCATTTTGAACCATTTACGCATGAAGATTGACAATTAGTACTGCAAGCGTAACTGCAATCATGGTAACAACGATTATAACATGTTTGTGCACATCCTGAACAATTTGATCCAGAGTTTAAATATTTACAACTTCCTCCACATGAGTCATTACAAGACCCATAACAATGATTGTCGCATGTTGCAGCACAATTATAGTCACATCTTGTTTTACAACTATTTGAACATGTAGAACTGCAACTTGAGCAAGAATTATTTGTAGAATTGTTTGCGCAGTTAGAACTACATTCTCCACCGCAGGTATTAGGACCTAATTTTCCGTCTGTAATTGGACGTATCGAATATTTTTGATTGGCAATGTTATCATAGCTTATCCCTTTTGGCTTAGAAGAGAAATAATAAGCATAAGCACCACTGCCTTTTAAATATTGAATAGTTCCAGTCCAATAGTAACAACATATACCTACATATTCTTTTTTCTCAAAATCAATACGGCCAGAGAAAGGTAGAAATATGCTTTTCCCATTTATTTTACTTTTAAATATTGCACCATTAATGTTTTTGTATGTTGTTGCTTTATATGTACAATTTTCAATTAGTTCTTCAAATTCTTTCTTAGTTGGTAATCTCCAATAATTTCCCCATTTTTTTGTTGCTGGATCAAATGATGTTGCCGAGATGGAATCTCCTTTTTCAAGGCCTGCAGATAAAAGCGCTAACCTAACATCAACGTATTTGTTACCAGTAGCCCCTTCTGTAAATTCCATATATGAACCATATTGTTGTGGGGCAGAAGCTCCAATATTGTGTCTTGCCCATTTTACGCTTAATCCTAAATCTACATATTCATATCCGTTCAATTCTCCTGTCGCTTTTGAAATTTCATCAGAATCAGAACTGTTGGTTGAATTATTTTTGCATGTATTTGAACATGTCGTATCACATCCTCCCATGCAATTATTTGCGCAGTTAGAACATGTAGAGGAAGATGACTGGCCTATGCAAGAAGAAGAACAATCAGATGCACATGTTCCAGAACAATCGGCGCAGCCTGTAAAATCTTCATTCTTATCACATCCAACTAATAAAGGTGGAGCTACAATTGCAGCTATAATAGGTAATATCCGTTTTGCTGCTTTTTTAAAGAACTCCCTTCGATGTAGGAGTTCTTCTTTTTTACTTTTCATAACTAATTGTTAATAACAAAAGTTATTTTAATTCATAAATGTTTTTGATACGAAATCACCTATTTGTATTTTTACATCCTCCAGAGCAAGTATATCTGCATCCTCCGCCGCAGGCATTTTTACATCCTCCAGAACAAGTATATTTACATCCTCCACCACAACTGCCTTTGCAGCCACCAGTACATCCTGTGCATCCCATTTCTATTTTATCAGCCTTAGCTAATAATGGTGAATTTGCTAAAACTATTGCACCGATTATAGGCAATACTCCTTTTACCGTTTTTTTAAAAAAGTCTCTACGTGATTGAAGCTCTTCTTGTTTTTTGATTTTCTCATTCTCCATAATATAAAATATTTTTATAACGCCTTATAAAACTCCCGAAGTCAGGCAAATAATGTAATGTGTAAGATACTAAAAAAAGACGTGGGAGTTTCTACTTCTCGCTTATCCCAGTCTTCAGGCTCTCGCATTGCCCACCACCAAAGGATAAGCAACGCAGTCAGCCCACGTCATGACATATTACAATATTTGTATGTGATTTCCACATACATTAATATAATACACCCAACGTAGACGTTCCCGTTGCCGTATCTCTTTCGGTGGTTGTCAAATTTGCGAGATTTGAAGACCAAAAGATAACGTCCGTAAACGTCCTTTACCAGTAAATAACCCAATGCCCTCCACTAGGGCTAACTGAGTCGGTACAAAGGTATTGCTTTTTTGTGATTTGTCCAAATAAAATAAGATAATAATTTTACGTTAATGTTTTTATCTTTTCATTTGAGTCGTTCTATGAATATAGAATGAAAAAATACTTATATTGTATAAGTTATTTTTGCTGGTGATAAAATCATTATGTTGATATAAATGATGATAATCATATCAAAACGTCAGTTGGCTATAGGCATATAAAAGTTGGAAAATAGAGAATTTTTAGTGCTTATTATTGGATTGGTTATGCAGTTTATGGCGTTTTGTATGCTAAAATGATGGGTTCTTAGGTGCAAAAAGCGTGATATTGTGCGTTATTATGCAGTTTTTGACGGGGTAGACGGGTGGGTTTCTTATCAAAAGTGGCAGGGTTTTTAACCGTTACTCTATGAGTTACGACCCAAAAGTGGCCGAGTAATGTTTTTTAACAGTATCAGATTTTTGCACAAAATTATTGATATATGCATATTGTGTTGGTATAAAGATAATTACAGATGCACACTGAAAATGGCTGTTTTTCGTGCCAGATTGCGATTTTTCGGGAAGAATGTGGTTATTGATGCTTACTAAAAATCACAATGTAAGCAAATGGTTGTGTTTGCTTGCATTGTGATTTGTGTGGATGAAGGTGTTGTCAGGGAACTCTTACCCTTATTAATCAGTTCTCGCGGTCAATGGGTTTTGCCGATGTTCTTGCCGTGCGAGTAAGCATGTGCGGCAATTTCGCCGATAATCTTTTCTGCCATTTCGGCGTCTATCGTGCCGCCTTCTGGCAGGCGTGTGTAGTTGGCGTCGTGCTCATCCTGCTGCTCCAGGCGGCCGTACAACAGCAGTTCGAAGTTGCGCTTATATTCGTTCACCATGGCCTGATAGAAGTCGTCAGTGCGACAGGCAAAGCGGACAAGCTCCATGTCGCTGGTTCCGGGCTTCATAAACTCGCGCAGCTGCTGCTCCATCTCCTCTGTTGCGAAGTTGAGGCGCATCAGGGCAAAGAATGCCTCGCGATTGAAATAGCGCGAAATGTGCTCATAGTGGTTGAGCATGGTTTTCTTTACGTTTATCGGCTCAAAGCCGTTCTGGATGTCGGTGCCGTGCTGTGACTCTATTATTCCGGTGACGAAGTATTTGAAGAAGCTTCTCACCACGGCAGCCAGTACAATGTCTTTGCTTATCTGTTTCATATCTTGTCATTGTTATTGTTGTCGTTGTCTTGTAGCGCAGCCTTTATGTTGCGCATCAGTCCGTCGTATTTCGCACGCTTTACGGCGCTGCCCTTGAAGAGCCGGCGATAGTCGTCCACGGTCAGTGATGTCCATTTCTCGCGCGTCATGTTGAGCAGTTCTTCGCGCGGGCGGAGCTGCTCTTCAGTAGTGGCATGCGCAAACCTGTTCCATGGGCATGCGTCCTGACAGCGGTCACATCCGTAGATGCAGTTATCCATCTTGCTGGCATATTCCTGCGGAATGTCGCCACGGTTCTCAATGGTGAGGTATGAGAGGCAGTGTTCTGAGTAAAACTCCGTGTGCAGCCCGTTGTCCACCAGACGCAGTGCAGCTGTGGGGCAGGCGTCGGTGCATGCGTGGCAGTTGCCGCAACGTGAGGGGAGGGGAGTGTCGTATTCAAGTTCTGCGTCGATAAACAGCTCTCCGAGGAAGAACATGCTGCCGGCATGGGGGATTATAAGCTGATGGTTGCGCCCAATCCAGCCTAGTCCGGCCTTCATCGCCCAATAGCGTTCGAGCACTGGAGCCGTGTCGCAAAAGGCGCGGAAGGTAGGGATTTGAGAATTGAAAATTGAGAATTGAAAATTTTGATTACTCCTTTGGTTGTGGACGGGTGGGTTATTTGGGCCGCTGCCGAGTGAGGATTGTGAGGCGGCATTTGCGCTGCATGGTTTGTCTGCTTTGGGGAGTGTTGCCGCCAGTGTGGTGTTGTTGTCTGTGCGTTCAGTTAGTCCGAGCGTTGAGGCCAGCTTGCGCAGCTTGTCTTTCATTATGTAATGATAGTCTTGGCCCAGAGCATAGGCGGCGAGCTGTGGCTCGTCGGCGGGTATGCGGCTTGACGGAGCGTAGCTGAGCGCAACGCAGACAATGCTCTTTACGCCGGGCATGAGCAGCTGCGGGTTGAGCCTCTTGTCTGTGTTTGCAGCCATATAGTCCATCCCGGCATGGCCCTTACGGCCGAGCCATGCAGCGAATCTTGCTGCCTCTTCGGCTTCAACAGGCTCAGCCTTGGCTATGCCACAAGCAAAAAAGCCGAGGTTGCGTGCCTCGGCTTTTATCGTTTCACTCGAAAGTTTTAAACTCATATCCCTGTTCTTTTAGCCATTTCAGCGCCTCCGGTAGAGCGTATCTCAGTTTGTCGATGCTCTTCAGCGAGTCGTGAAACGTGATGATAGAGCCGTTGCGCGTGTATCGCTTCACGTTTTTCAGCACGTCTTCGGCTGTCAGCCATTTGCTGTAGTCGCGTGTGACGAGGTCCCACATCACGATGCGGTATTTGCGCCCCAGCCAGAAATACTGTTCCCACAGCATCCACCCGTGCGGCGGTCTGAACAGATGCGCGTTGATAAGGCGGTTTGCCTTTTCGGTGTTGGCGCTGTAGGCTTTTGTTGAGTGCTTAAAGCCGCCCCAGTGGTTGTATGTGTGGTTGCCCACCTGATGGCCGGCTTCGACGATTTGTCTGAACAGCTCGGAGTGCTTGCTTACGTTTTCTCCAACCATGAAAAATGTGGCGTGAGCCCCATATTCGGCCAAGGTCTTCAGGATAAACGGCGTTGATTCGGGTATAGGCCCGTCGTCGAAGGTGAGATATACCGCCTTCTCGTTCTTGTCCATTCTCCATGTTGCCCTCGGGTAGAGCCAACGTAGCCATTTGGCCGGCTGTTCTATAATCATCTTTTTTCTTTTTCTTTCTGATGTTAAGTTTATTCAAATTTATAATTGAGAGTCGCGAATGGAGAAATTAAGCTCGACGTAAGCCAATTATGATTTGCCTTTAGAGGCATTCTCTCGTATATTCCTTCAAGCCAACTCTTTGACAGTTGGCTTAAAGGTCGTGAGAGCATCATAATTATCCATTCTCAACTCTCAATTATCAATTATAAATTATTCTTCGCCCATCAGTCGTCCGCCTTTGCTCTGATATGTGGCAGCGTCGGCGTTAAACTGCTTCATGAGGCTCTCTGCCCATTTGTTGTCTATCATGTGGGCTATGTCGATGCAAGAGTTCATGACGTAGAGGTGCATCATGCAGTCTTGCTGCGACTGCATAAAGCGGCTTCCGCTGAGCGAGTTGTACCAAACCATATACTGGTGTGCGTTCTTGAACACTGAGTTGATGGCCTCCTTAGCCTTGGCCTTGTTGCCCAGCAGGGCGTAAGCCTTGGCTATGTCGATGCCTCCGCTGAGATAGTTCATCGGCACGTTGTATGCCGGTATGACTTTCTCGGCATATGCCAGGGCCTTGGCAGCCTTGTCTTTCTTGCCCTCCTGTATCAGGTTGAGCGCAAGCTGCGCAAAGAGACGTCTGTGAGTGTAGCACATGCGCATCACTGTTTCGTCGAGATAGATGCCCTTCTTGTCAAGACCGCCGAACTTGAAGCGTGTCATGAGGTTGGTGTAAACACGCTCTGTGTCGAAGTTCTTCATGCCCGGAGCATTTGTCGTGAACGGTGTGATGCGGTTAGCCAGACCTTCCTGTATGAAGTTGTCGCCAAGGTTCATATAGTTTTCCTGACCAACAGTGATAGCCACGTAGACAGGACGTGTCCAGTTGCATTGTGAAATCATCTCGAGCATCATCAGGTCGCCTTTGTAAAGAGCGTTCTTGCCTTTGAGCGAGATGATCATCTGATCAGGTATAGAGTCGCTCGCCATCATCATGCCGCTCTTTCTTACGGCCTCTTTGTCAATGGTCAGATACAGTGTGTCGGTAGGTATGACGTGCATGTCGTCCTTGCCGTCGCGTACCCAATGCTTGAGGACGTTCTTTACTTCAAACGGATTGTCGCCCAGTGTGGCCTTTGCCTCCTTCGGGTTAGTCTTATAGAAGTCGAGAATCTGCTGCTTCAGTTCGGGTACAACCTCAACATACTCGTTGGTGCCTGAGCAGTAGTCGAGTCGCGGCCATGTGATAGGCACTGAAGGAGAGTTATAAGCCTGGCGGCACATCTGATCGATATACCAGTCGGTCTGCAGATAGCTCAGGTTGCAGACGCGTGCGTCTGTCCTTGCTCCCTCAACTTCCTGATTATACCAGAGCGGGAATGTGTCGTTGTCTCCGTTTGTGAATATAATCGGGTTGCCCTTGTCCTGCATTGACATCAGATAGTTCTGTCCGAAGTCGCGGCATGTGTAGCGTCCGCTGCGGTCGTGGTCGTCCCATGTCTGGCTTGCCATCTGTATAGGAACGAGCAGGCAGAGCAAAGACACTATTGCAGACACGGCAGTGCCGTTGATGTTGAGTCGCTTCAGAAGGTCGATGATGGCTGCAACGCCAATACCGCACCAGATGGCAAAAGCATAGAACGAGCCTGCATACGCATAGTCGCGCTCACGCGGCTGCATAGGTGTCTGGTTAAGATATATGACGATGGCCAGACCTGTCATGAAGAACAGGAAGAACACTACCCAGAACTGGCGTATGCCACGCTGTCCGCGGTAAGCCTGCCAGAACAGACCGATGAGGCCTAGCAGCAGTGGCAGACAATAGAACACGTTGTGGCCCTTGTTGTCCTTCAGGTCATCAGGCAGCTTGCTCTGGTCGCCCAGGCGCCAGTTGTCGAAGAACGGAATACCAGAAATCCAGTTGCCGTGTTCAAGTTCGCCGTTGCCCTGAATGTCGTTCTGACGTCCGGCAAAGTTCCACATGAAGTAGCGCCAGTACATGAAGTTGCACTGATAAGACAGGAAGAAGCGTATGTTCTCCATCTGTGTAGGCATCTTCACGGTTATAGGCTCGCCGCAGCGGTCGTAAGGCACCTGTGTGCCGTCAACTCCGCCCATCCAGCTCTCGTATGCACTAGCGTGTGCGGCATCCCACATACGCGGGAACACCATGTTCTGTGCGTAGATGTAGTCGGTCTTATAGCGAACTATGAAGTAAGAGTCTTTTTCGTCGGCAGAAGCTTTCTCCTTGCGCTGGTATATAGGTGCGCCCTGCTTCATGCGCGGCTTGCAGTATTCGCCGTCGCGGTCAAACTGCACCTGAGAGGTGTAAGCCTGTCCGAAGAGCAGCGGGCTGTCGCCATACTGGTCGCGGCTGAGGTAGCTTCCCAGCGTGAAGATGTCCTCGGGAGAGTTCTGGTCCATAGGCGGGTTGGCCGAAGACCTGATGACGATGAGTGCATAGCTTGAATATCCGATCATAAGCATAAGCATGCAGAGCAGAGCTGTGTGCTTGATGCGTGAGCTTACGAGCAGCTCCTTGCCGCGCTTCCATTTGAGTACGAACCACAGGGCAGCAAGAACTATTACGCCGATGATGAAGGCAGATATGCCGAAACCGTAGAACGGCACGCCGAGCATGGCAACAGAGAGCAGGAACGAAATGTTCTCACGCTTCTGGTTCTTGTTGTTGTAGCTCTCATAGATAGCCCATATGACGATGGCCACGAGCAGTATGATGTAGATAATTTCGCCGGTGTTGAACGGGCAGCCCAGCACGTTGACAAAAAACAGCTCGAACCATCCGCCAACCTTGATGATGCCCGGAACCACGCCGTAGAGGATGGCTGCAACAAGCACAAACGAAATGAAGAGGGCTATGAGAGAACCCTTGAGGTTGGCATTGGGGAACTTGCGGTAATAGAACACCAGGACAATGGCCGGAAGACAAAGGAGGTTGAGCAGGTGAACACCGATACTCAGTCCGGTCATGTAGGTGATAAGCACCAGCCAGCGGTCGCTGTGAGGCTCGTCGGCATGGTCTTCCCATTTTAGTATGAGCCAGAACACAATGGCCGTGAACGCTGAAGAGTAGGCATAAACCTCACCCTCAACGGCACTGAACCAGAATGTGTCGCTGAATGTATATATCAATGCTCCCACAAGACCGCTGGCTTCAATGGCAATGAGCTTGCCTGTTGTCAGCTGGCTCCAGTCTTTCAGAATAAGTTTGCGTGTCAAGTGTGTTATGGTCCAGAAGAGGAACATAATACATGTTGCGCTGAGAAGTGCGCTCATAGTGTTCACCATGAGGGCCACTTGCGACGGATCGCTGGCAAACTGAGAGAACAGATTGGCTGTGAGCATGAAGAAAGGTGCACCGGGCGGGTGACCGATTTCTAACTTATACCCTGTTGTAATAAACTCCGGACAGTCCCAGAAACTGGCTGTCGGCTCAATGGTGCTACAATATACGAAGGCTGCAATAAAAAAAGCTAACCAGCCTAGAATATTGTCCACTAATTTAAATTGTTTCATTGAATATAACTGTTTTTTATGAATTTCAATTTTCAATAAAATACGTGCAAAGATAATGTAAATCAGAGATAAAACAAAATAAATTAATTTGTTTTAATATTATCTTGAGTTTGTGTAACTGCCTAAGGCATAACATGTTGTGTGGCTTTTGGCCCCCTGCCGCATCTCGCGGCATGTCAATATGTGCTGTGTATGCTTTATAGTTGTGTGCGTAACTTTTTGATATTCAATGTATTATCATATATGCACCGCCGCTTTAGACTACACGAAAATTTCAACGCCGTAGATGATGAGCGCATATCGCAGAAATTTTCCGATTATAACGCTTATGACGGTTATGGCAACATTAGAGCGCATCAGGCCGAGTACTATTGTTATGCCTTCGCCGATAACCGGAAGAAAGGAGAAAAAGCCCATCCATGCGCCACGGCCGGCCATGAAGCGTTTGGCTCTGTCGAGTTCTTTTTTGTTCACGTGCAGGTATTTTTCAATCCAGTCTATTCGTCCGAGCATGCCGATGCCATAGTTGAGCATGCTTCCGAGCACGTTGCCTATTGTGCCGTAAATAACTAGCTGCCACGGGTCGAGTCCGGCAGCAAGAAGCGCAAGCATAACCACCTCGCTGCTCAAGGGGAATATGCTGCCCGCAAGGAATGCAGAAATCAGCATTCCTACATATCCGTAGTTTGTCAGAATTTCTATTAGGGAATCCATAAGTTATATGCTGTTAGTGCTAAGGTACCTGCTGTCAGGCAGCAGAACGTGATGTTTGTCAGCTTTGTATTTGTCAGTGCTATATAGTGGGCTGCCAGTATGCTCGTGCTTATTGTCATGATGCTTAACAGCGGCTTTATGTGCTGCGGTTGTAATATTATAAAGACAAAGGTTATGGCTGTCATTGTTATGAGAATCTCATAAATCATCCTGGTTCTTATCTTGTCCTTATAGCTGTTGCGCAGAAAATGGAAGCTGCCTATTGCGGCGATAATCGTGATGTAAGCAAAAGTAGCTATTACGTGATAATTGCTGAAGTCAAACTGGAATGGCGATGCAAACTGAGCTATCGACTCTATGTGGGCGAGCAGGAGGTCGGCCGTGCCGTTGAAGATGAAATACCCCGACAGAAACCAGTATGGCGCTGTTATGCCGATGAGTGACGCCAGGAGCGAACGCATGCTGAACGACATGAGGTTGGCACGCATCATTATCCATAGGAATGGTACGAAGTATAATATCTGAATGAAAAAGATGCTGGCAATGCCGATGAAGAAAAATGCATAGAACACCAAGCCTTGCGAGCGCTTGTTCTGATAGCATTTGAACAGAATAAGATATGTGGCAACAACACAAAACTGGACGACCCACACGTCTGTGGAATCGAAAAGAAAAGCAGACATGAGCGTAAGTGCCATAAACGAACAGGAAACCATACGGCTGTAGATGCGTATGAGCGAGTTGCTGTTGTTGAGTTCGACCATCAAATAGGCAGAAAGTCCGAACAACAGGAAATGAAGATACAGCTGATTTGCGATGAGACCGCCTGCCAGCCATATCATAATTGAATAAACTGCCGTCACCGGCAGTGCGAAGCGGCTTCCCGCTATTTTGTTCTGTAATCTTTTTACCACTTCTGAAAACCTTAAATTCTTTAATTATAATGGAAATATATGTTCCAATGAGAACACATTATTATAATAGAAGATGGTGTGACAAAATATTGTTAAAGGATGCTTCCGTTATTTGTTAACAGTCTTCCCTTGTAACTAAGGCAGATGTAAAGCTGTTTTAACGGGCTGTTTATTTCGTTTCTGCTCATCGGGCACGAACTTATTTCAGCCTTTTCCTGTAACTACATATTTTGACACACCGTCTTGACCTTCAATGTTACCTTCCGTCTAGAGGTCTTGTCCTATATCGCTGCGGAAGTATTTGTCCTTAAACTCAATCTTCTGAGCTTCTTCAAACGATTTCTTCAAGGCTTCCTCCTTGTCTTTTCCGTAAGAGCTTACGGCTATCACGCGTCCGCCTGCTGTGACGATATTGCCGTCTTTGATGGCTGTACCGGAGTGGAACACGATACTTCCTTCAACTTTGTCAATGCCGCTGATGGTGTAGCCCTTGGCATATTTCTCGGGATATCCGCCGCTTACAAGCATTACGCATACGGCTGCGCGCTCGTCGAATTCAATTTCGCGCTTGTCGAGATCGCTGTTGGCCACGCCTTCAAAGAGGTCTACGATGTCGCTCTTTAGACGCAGCATCACGCTCTCAGTCTCAGGGTCGCCCATGCGGCAGTTGTATTCGATAACCATCGGGTCGCCGTTTACGTTAATAAGACCGAAGAAGATGAAGCCCTTATAGTCGATGCCTTCTGCTGCAAGTCCGTCTACTGTCGGGCGGATTATGCGGTCTTCAACCTTCTGCATCCATTCTTTTGTTGCGAAGGGCACAGGAGTTACGCTGCCCATTCCGCCGGTGTTGAGGCCTGTGTCGTGTTCGCCTATGCGTTTGTAGTCTTTTGCCTCAGGCAGGATCTTATAGTTCTTGCCGTCTGTCAGTACAAATACGGAGCATTCGATACCGCTCAGGAACTCTTCGATTACAACATTTGCTGATGCGTTGCCGAACATTCCGTCGAGCATTTCCTTGAATTCTTTCTTGGCTTCTTCAAGTGTCGGAACAATAAGAACACCCTTGCCGGCACACAAGCCGTCGGCCTTTAGAACATAAGGAGGCTGGAGCGTTTCGAGAAATTTCAGTCCTTCCTCAATGTTTGTGCCGTTGAATGTCTGGTATCTTGCTGTCGGTATGTTGTGGCGCTGCATGAATCCTTTGGCAAAATCTTTTGAGCCTTCAAGAACAGCTCCCTGCTTTGACGGACCGATGACGGGGATGTTGGCTGTGCGTGCATCATTCTTGAATTCATCATAGATGCCTTTTACCAGGGGATCTTCCGGTCCTACAACAACCATGTTGATGCCTTTCTCTACGGCAAAGTCCTTCAGTGATCCGAAGTCGTCAGCCTTTATGTCAACATTCTCGCCTACATTGGCTGTTCCGGCATTGCCCGGAGCAATATATAGTTTCTCAACTTTGTCGCTTTGGGCTATTTTCCATGCCAGTGCATGTTCGCGGCCGCCTCCGCCCAATAATAATATCTTCATTTTTATGATAAGATTTGTTTATCGTTTTTACTTTAGATAATCCTCAAAATATTGTGTTATTCTTTCATGCAGGTGTACGCTTTGATGGCCCATCATGTTGTGTCCCTCGCCGGGATATACAAAGAAGTCGGGCTGCGTGCCTGCCTCGATGCAAGCCTTAAGGAATGAGATGGCATGCTGCGGAACTACAGTCGGGTCGACAGTGCCTATTATTATCTGCAGTTTGCCTTTCAGGTTCTTTGCTTTGTTTATCAGGCTTGTTTCTGCATAACCTTCAGGGTTGGCCTGCGGTGTGTCCATATAACGCTCGCCGTACATCACTTCATACCATTTCCAGTCGATTACCGGACCGCCTGCAACGCCTACTTTAAATACGTCGGGGTATGTGGTCATGAGCGATGTTGTCATGAATCCGCCGAAACTCCAGCCGTGAACTCCCATGCGTGTGGTGTCTACATAAACAAGGCTCTTCAGATATTCTACGCCTTTGAGCTGGTCTTTCATCTCCTCTACGCCAAGGTGGCGGAATGTTGCCTGCTCAAAGTCGCGTCCGCGGTCGCACGAACCTCTGTTGTCGAGGATGAAGAGCAGATAGCCCTTCTGAGCCATATATGTTTCCCAGCTGCGGCTCGCATAGTGCCAGCGTGCCTCCACGTTGCGTATGCCGGGGCCTCCGTAGACGTATACAACGGTAGGATATTTCTTGTTAGGATCAAAGCCTATCGGCTTCACCATTCTGTAATACAGGTCTGTGGTGCCGTCGGCAGCCTTGATGGTTCCACAAGAATACTCAGGTACATTGTAGCCTTTCCATGGGTCGGCTGCTGTAAAATAGTTGACGTTTTTAGCGTCGCCTGTGCTTACAATGTTTATCTTGCGCGGCACATCTGGTTCGCTGTAGTTGTCATAAAGATATTTTCCAGTGCTTGACAGAATCATCTCACAATGTCCGCCTGCGCCACGTGTTGAAGCGTGGAAGCCTTTGCCGTTGTCAAGCAGAGTGCGCTTGCCGGTCTCTATGTTAACCATATAAAGGTTGTTCTGGATGGGGCTGCATTCTGTTGAGAGTATGATTGCACTTTTCTTCGACTCGTTGAATCCTACGAGTTCAAGTACAAGCCATTTGCCGCTTGTTATCTGCTTGAGCTGTTCGCCTTTGGTATTGAACAGATACAGATGGTTGTATCCGTCTTTCTCACTCTGCAGTATGAACTTGCTGTCGTCCCAAGGCAAGAATGTGATAGGAGTTACCGGATGAACATATTTGTCGTTATGTTCCTTATAGAGAGTCTCGAGCTTGTTGCCTGTTGTTGCGTCATAGCTTACGAGCGCCATGTCGGTCTGATCGCGGTTAAGCTCTATCATATAAACCTTCTTGCAGTCGGGGCTCCATGCTATGTTTGTGAAATAGCGGTCTGTTGGGTCGCCTGCTTTCAGATATATTGTCTTTCCTGTCTTCAGGTTATAAACGCCCACTGTAACCTTATGGCTTGTTTCGCCCGCCATAGGATATTTTATTGGCGTTTCTGTGGCAATGCGTGTGTCGATGTTAACGAGCGGATAGTCGGCAACCATGCTCTGATCCATGCGGTAGAAAGCCAGACTCTGTCCGTCGGGACTCCAGAATGTGCCTTTATATATTCCGAATTCATCGCGGTGTACGCTCTGTCCGTAAACAATCTCCCTGCTTCCGTCGGTTGTCAGCTGAGTGGTTTTGCCTTCACCGTCGGTAACAAACAGGTTGTCATCCTTTACAAAAGCAACTGCTCTTGATGCAGCGTTCCATTCTGCGTTGCTTTCGCCTTCGCAGCTCTGGCGCCATATAACCTTCTTCGACTTGAAGTCGATGAGCATGCGCTCTTTCTTGCCGTTGATCAGTACGAGTGATTTTTCGGGATAGGGGAATGAGGCATAGAACAGGTGACGGATTTTTGTGCTGTCGTCTGTTCCGGCCCATTTGTTGATGTCGTCAACAGTAAACATCACGGTCTCTTTGCCGGTTTTCTTGTTGACCAGGCTGCATTCTTCCGTGTCTGTTCTCACGAGTTGGTCACCCCACCATGTAAGATACCTGTTCTTTGGCACCATGTTATGGTAGTTCTTGCCGCCGAAGTTAAGGTCTTCGAGCGTAAACTGCTTTTGGGCATTTACAGCTGTTGTTGTTAGCATCATCAGTAATGAAAATAAACCCAATTTGGCTAAAGCCGCAATATTCTTATGTTTCATAATCAAAACGTTTTACGGTAATCGCGTTTGCCTTTGTTGTCTTTGTAGCCTTTTCCGCCTTTGCGTCCGCCCCTGTCGCCGTTGTCGTCGAAGTTGCGGCCCTTGCGCTTGTCGTAGCTAAAATCCTTATGGTCGTCAAAGTCTCTGCGCTCACGGCCGCCTTTTCTGCGCTCGCGTCCGCCGTCGCCGCTGTCTTTGAACGAAATCTTGTGGAATTTGAACGTGCGGATGTCGCCTTCCTCGTTGTCATCCTCCTCTTCAATGCGCTTCTTGAACTCGCGGTTTTTCTTGAAGCGGTGCTTGTCGGCCATGGCGCGTTTCTCTTCTTCTGTCTTCAGGATGTTTCCTTCGCTTCTGAAGTCTTTCAGCTTGCCGTCAAATATCTGATATTTACGGAATTCGCACTCAAGCGAACCGTTGTAGAGAGGTATCTTTATTGATGGTTTCAGGCCTATCTGGTCGAAGCACTCCTCGCGATAGCTGAGCACCCATGCATCGTTCTCCTTAAACTGATGTTTCAGTATTTCGCCTATAGTGCGGTAAGTTCCCAGCAGGTCGGGTGTAGATATTCTTTCACCATAAGGCGGGTTTGTCACCATTATAGCCTTTTCTGCAGGCTGCTTAAAGTTCTTTATGTCAGCCTGTTCTATAGTTATGCATTTTGTCATGCCGGCAGCCTTGACGTTGAGGCGCGCCTTTGTAACGGCTGCAAGGTCGATGTCATAGCCATATATGTGGTGAGTAAATTCGCGCTCATTAGAGTCGTCGTTGTAAATCTGGTCGAAGAGGTCGCGGTCAAAGTCGGGCCATTTCTCGAAGGCATATTCCTTTCTGAACAGACCGGGAGCCATGTTGTGGGCTATCAGGGCAGCCTCTATGGGCAGGGTTCCCGATCCGCACATCGGGTCAACAAAGTCTGTTTCGCCTCTCCAGCCGGTCATAAGAATCATTCCGGCAGCGAGAACCTCATTGAGAGGAGCCTCGACAGACTCCTGTCTGTATCCTCTTCTGTGAAGACTTTCACCACTCGAGTCGAGCGACAGCGTACACTGGTCTTCGGCGATGTGCATGTTCAGGCGAATGTCCGGGTTGGCCACTGATATGTTAGGACGCTTTCCGAATTTTTCGCGGAACTGGTCTACTATGGCATCTTTCACCTTGTAAGACACAAATTTGGAATGTCTGAATTCCTCAGAGAACACAACCGAGTCAACCGAGAAACTCTTTTTCAGGTCGAGATACTGTGTCCAGTCTATTTTCTTTATTTCGTCATACACCTTGTCGGCCGTGTCTGCCTTGAAGTGTGCAATAGGTTTCAAAATTCTTATTGCCGTGTGCAACTGAAAGTTAGCCCGATACATCATTTCCTTGTTACCGGTGAACGACACCATGCGTCGTCCTGTCTGCACATTGTTAGCTCCAAGCTCTGTCAGCTCCTGTGCCAAAACGGGCTCCAGACCCATGAACGTTTTGGCGATGAGTTCAAATTCTTGTTCCATTATAAAGGTTTTTCTTTGTTATTTTGCGAGTGGTTGTTTTATTGGGTTAATTTGATTTTTTATATTTCCTTTTTTGCAGTTCTATGTCTTTTGGGCTACAAAGCACAGGCCTGCTGCAATCTGGTCTGACAGCAACTTGTGCAGCCGCTCTATGTTTATTCCGATATGATATGTGGTTGTTCTGATATTTACCGTCGGCTTCCCATAATATCCGGGACACAAGATAGAACGCGAAAGCTCTATGATTTCTTTAAGCGTCTTGCCTGAAGGAAGCCGATCCCCGTCACGATGCCGGTGAAATAATTCCTTATGAGATTCCGGCTTTGACAGTCGTTCTGTTGTCGTGGTGAGAATCTTCGTTAAATTATCAGTGCTCATGCAATTTTTATATCTATAATTTCTGCAAAATTAATTCATTTATAATTAAAAGCCAAATTTTTTTTACTTTTATTCCGTTTGACTTTTTCATATCCGTTATATGATGTTGCATGTGGCTTGTCCGTGCGGTTTCGCGGCATGTGGCGTCATGCTGTTTAGCTTTGGTTTTTATATGTTTTGACATTGGCAGGCATACAACTTGTCGGGCCGGCTTTGTCAAAAAACAGCCAAATTTGTTTTGTTCTGCTCTCAACTTGCATTATCTTTGCATGCCGAAAAGCGATGCCTATGCTTAATGTGGCATACTGCTGCATGGTTTTCAGGCTTGTTTTTGTTTTTTATTCTTATTATTTTCAGATGATATGGATTGGATACACGGCATAATAGAGCATACTCAGTTTCCTTTGTTGACGGCGTTTTTGCTTGGTCTTATAGTGGCACTTCACCCCTGTCCGCTTGCCACCAACATTGCAGCCATGGGCTATATTGCGCGCGATGTGGCTAACCGTCGCCGAGTGTTTCTTAACGGACTTTTCTACACCTTCGGCCGGATGATTGCCTATTCGGTGCTTGGCATGGTGCTTATCGTTGTTTTGCGCAACGGTGCCGACATGCTGTCGCTGGGCCACTGGTTCAGCGAGTGGGGCGAGCGTCTGCTGGCTCCGGTGCTCATAGTCATCGGATTATATTTCATGCTCGGCCATCTGATCCACCGCCATGAGCATTGTCCCAATGTGCATTCACGCGGACATCGCTTCCATGGGGCCGGAGGCAGCATGGCTCTGGGGCTTCTTCTTGCCCTGTCGTTCTGTCCAGAGAGTGCCGTGGTTTATTTCGGCATGCTCATGCCTCTTTCTGTCGAGTCGCACGGCGGATTCATGCTGCCCGTAGTATTTTCTGTTGCCACAGCCATACCTACGGTGCTTATGGCCTGGGCTGTGGCTTACGGCCTTGCCGGCTTGTCGGCCATGAAGGAGCGCATGCATGTTCTTCAGCGCTGGGTCAGTGTCGGCGTGGGCGTCCTGTTTATCGGGGCAGGAGTGTTCTGCCTGTTCTTCTGATGCCTTCCGGCTGTCGGTCTTTCCGGTGTCAGCGTGCCTGATTTCCTTCAAAGCTTATGTTTACATGTTCAAAGCCCATGGCCTTCAGCATCTGCGTAAACTGCCTTTTGGCGTTGTCCTGTGCGTTTTCTATATTTTCTTTTGTAAGGCATCTTGCCTTCATTTTTGCATAGGCGCGCTTATACATGTCGGCCCTGTCCTTGTCGCTCCATGAGCCCGACTCGAAGAACGATTTTGTGCGGGCTTCGTCTATGAAGTTCTCGTCGAGCAGCTTTATCTTCGGCAGGGTTATCACGAGCGTGTCTTTGTCGGCTTTTATCCAGTCGGCCTTGGCTTCGCTCATGTCGAATCCGAGGCGCAGTGTGCCGTAGTATATGCGTATCAGCTCGTCGTCTTTAAAGAAGCCTTTCCTCACGGTGTCTATCATTTCCTCGTTTTCAATAGACAGAAACTCCCATTCGCCTATCTCTTTCATCGCCAGCACCTGTGTCGGCGTTATGTCGATCTTGTCGTCTACGTATACCGTGGCCTCGTTGCCCCTGCACGACCTGACAAGATATGCCGACGCAATGATGGCTACAAGGATGACGATGAATATTATAGATAGCTTCAGGCGTCCTATCATCAGCCACATGCTGGCCCATTTGCTCCTTTTGCGGCGGTAGTTATTATTGAATTCTTCCATTTTCGATAGTGTTATTTTCAAGAATCATCGGCAGGTCGCTGTCGGTGAATTTCTTTCTGAACGTTATGGTTATGTTCTCCTCCTTGTATCCCATTTTTGTTATCATTGGTATCAGGGCATGCGCTGCGCTCTCCTTGGCCATGTCGAGTATGCCCAGCCGCGGTATGCTGCTGATTATCGCCGCCCGTCCCTGTTTCTCGTAGTTGGCCATTTCGGCGTCGCTGAAGTTCGACCTTATCAGCGACACGTGCTTCTTTATCTCGTTGTGGTCAATGCGGCTTCCGGTCAGCTCAACCTTCGGGTCGGGCAGTATTATCTCTATCTTGTCGCCGTTGCGCCTTACGTTCTTTTCAGAGAAGTTGCCGAAGTCGATATATGCCTTCAGCGTGGCGTCTATCGGTATGGCTATCTTTCTCGTCGTGAGCGGCACGGAGAAGTCGAACTTCTGCTGCAAGAACGAGCCTTTCAGCTTCACCTGGTCGTCGTGCGTTACAATCTTGTGCACCTGATATTCAGCCGTGTACAGCTTGGCGCATTTCTTTATCTGCATCACCATGACAGGTATGGTGTCTATCTTTTCGGCTTCTCTTTTCACGGGCTTTCTGTCTGTGCATGCCGTAAGCATCATTGCCGCGAGTGCCAGATATAATATTATTGTTTTCATACTTGATTACAAAGTTAATCAAAAAAGTTATAATTACGGTGTCATTCAACCGTTATTTTTTTGCGTCTTTTATATTATTTTGATGTTAAAGCCCGTTTGTTTTTCTCATTGTGTAACCGTCAAATCAAATTTAAGGCTCGTTTAATTATTTTTATTTTGTTCTTCGTGCTATTTGCATTATCTTTGCACGAGTAATTCTTAAAATACTGAAATGAAATTAACGCACACATTGATTTTTATGGCGCTGATGTCGGTCGCCGCCGTGTCTTGCAGCGAGAAGAAACAGCCGAGCAACATCATTGCCCATAAACCTGTAAAGAAGGCGCCCTCAGCTCCTGTGAAGATGCAGAATTCTGACTATGAGGATGCCGTGAGTTGGATAGGAAGTTCTTATAATGTCAAGATAAGCCGCAGGGCAGACACCGGTCTGCCGCTGATTGTAGACGACAGCGGCAACAAGTATTACGACAACGTGATAACGCTGAGCGTCGTACGCCCTGACGGGTCAGAGTTTTTCAACCGCAAGTTCACCAAGTCTGATTTCTCGTCATATATCGGTGAAGAGTATGCCAAGAAGAGCGCCTTGCTCGGCATCGTGCTTGAGAAGGCTGACGGCGACAACCTGAAATTTGCTGCCAGTGTGGGTGCCCCCGACGTGCTCAGCGACGACTATGTGCCGCTCATCATCACTATTTCGCGTACAGGAGGAGTGAGCATTCAGAAAGACTCGCGCATCGACTCTAACAGCGATCAGCCCGACTATGAGGATGAAGGTGTATAGACTATTGTAACGTATTGATAATCAGTAGATTGTAAAAGGCCGTCTTTTAGCTCCTAAAAGACGGCCTTTTACATGCCGAAAGCATACCTTTTGCAGTGTGAAAGGTATGCTTTTGTATTTTTGCAGAATATGTATGCCTGTCTGATTGGCTATTTCCGCTGTCTGAACTCATGCGGAGTTATGTCGGTTATGCGCTTGAAGAACTTGCAGAAGAAGCTCGGGTTGGGGAAGTTTAGCTCCTCGGCTATCTGCGCTATCGGCGTGTTGCCGTATCTCAGCATAATCTTTGCGTTGGTTATCAGCGCGCGGTCTATCCATTCTTTTGCCGTTATTCCGCTGGTCTCCTTAATCACAACGCCGAGATAGCGCGGCGTTACGCACATCTTGTCGGCATAGAACGACAGAGCGTGCTCCTTCTTGTTGTAGGTGCTCACCAGCTGTATAAACCTGTCGAACATCTCCCTGTTGTGTGGCTTGTTGTGCTCGTCGGTGTCGTTGTGCTTGTTTTTCAGAAACTTATAGTAGTGGATCAGCGAATATATTATCCCGTCTATAGTTTCGTCAGGACAGTCTTTCTGGCGTGCCATTTCCCATGCCGACAGAAACATCCTGTCGGCAATGTTTATGTCGCTTTGTCCTGGTGTGGCCACAAAGTTATAGGCGTTGCGGTTGTATTCGCCCGGAATTTTTCCGCTGAACACCATGTTCATCTTCTCGTTGCTTATCATCATGCCGCACATCTCGAAGTCATCCGAAAAGTGGTTCACCTGTATTATGCTCCCTCTTCCTATGAATGCTATCGAGTTTTTCTCCAGTTTATAGTCTCTCAGGTTTATCGTTATGCTGGCTTCTCCCGCCTTGATAAATGCCAGGCGGCAGTCTTCTATAATATAAGGTGTGCCTGTCTGAAGCAGGCTACTGAACAGCTTGTGTCCTGTGCGCAGCATGCCGACGTCGCGGCCTATAATCTGTAGTGCGTTTTTCTGCTCGTCGATATTTCCTAACATGGATTTTATCTCGGAGAATGAAAAACGTTCAGGATACATGTTGTTTGTCTTCATAAAACGTATTTTTTGAGTGCAAAAATAATGAAAATGTGGAATAAAGGCAATAAAATACTCATATCTACACCTTTTTTACGATATTTTAAGTACAAAAGGGACATTTTATAGCTTTATAGGATAATACTTGTAGTGTTATTATTTGCTACCTTTGCACTGTGTTCTTTTAGTTGCCTGTATTGCATTAGTTGCTACATCTTGCAGCGGGCTTATTGGTGTGAAATATTAATTATATGTGAATAACAGTGATATGAAACGTTTAATTGTTTTTATTGCGTTGGCCTTGTCGTTCGTGTCGGCCTTCTCTCAGATAACGCTCGACGAGTGCAGGAAGCTCGCCCGGGCCAATTATCCGCTCATAAAGCGTTTTCGCCTGGTTGAGCAGAGTCGCTCATTGTCGGTGAGCAATGCCTCCAAGGCATGGCTTCCGCAGGTTTCTCTCAATGCCCGCGCCTCTTATCAGAGCGAGGTTACGCGGCTTCCGGTAGACATACCGGGCGTAGAAATCAGTCCGCTTCCTAAAGACCAGTATGACGTCAGCGTTAATGTCAGTCAGCAGATTTACGACGGCGGCAGCGTCAGCTCATCGAAGAGACTTGAAGACGCGCGCAGCGACGTGGAGCGTGAGCAGGTCAACGTGGCCATTTATGATGTCTACGAGCGCATAGATCAGCTTTATTTCGGCATACTGCTCCTTGACGAACAGATAAGACAGGTAAGGCTTCTGCAAGACGACCTGTCGCTGAGCTATCAGGCTATAAGCGGAATGGTGCGCGGGGGAGTGGCCAACCAGACCGACCTTGACGCCGTTAAGGTGGAGCAGGTGAAGGCCGCTCAGACAGAAACGGGCCTTGTTACATCGCGTGCCACTTATCTGAAGATGCTTTCAACATTTATCGGCAAGCCGATTTCTGACAGCGTGAACCTTGTCCGTCCGGCTGAGTCGGATGTTTCGGGCATGGTCAACAATCGTCCTGAACTCGCCCTTTACAGTGCGCAGAGCCGTCTGCTCGACCAGAAGCTCAAGAGTCTCGACACGTATCTGCGCCCGCGTTTAGGTCTGTTCCTGCAGGGCGGCTATGGCAATCCGGCACTTAACATGCTTAAAAACGGCTTTGAGGCTTATTATAAAGTTGGAGCGACGCTTACGTGGAACTTTGGTAGTCTGTATACACGTGCCAACGATAAGCGCAAGATTGAGACCGAAAGACTCAACATACAGGCCGAGCGTGAGGCTTTTCTCTTCAATACCGGCCTGCAGAGCGAGCTGCAGCGCGGCAACATAGAGAGTCTGCGCCGCCAGATCAGTCAGGACGACGAGATAATAGCCCTGCGTGAAAACATACGCTCCAAGGCTGATGTCAAGGTGGCAAACGGCACTGAGACCATAAACGAGATGCTGCGCGACATCAATGCCGTGAGCGAGGCAAGGCTCACAAAGGCCTTTCATGAGATACAGCTTTTACAGGAAATATATAAACTTAAAAACATAAACAACTTTTAGCCGTATGAAAAAGTTTGCATTTATATTCTTGTCCGTGGCCCTTGCGGCATGTTCTTCGGGCAATTCCGACTATGACGCCACGGGCATGTTTGAGGCTACAGAGGTGATAGTTTCTGCCGAGCAGAACGGCCGCCTGCTCTCGTTCACCGTAGAAGAGGGCGACCGCCTTCAGGTCGGCAGTCAGGTCGGACTAATCGACACCGTTCAGCTCCAGTTGCGCGCCTTGCAGCTCGGCGCCACAAAGGATGTGTATGCCACGCAGCGTCCGGACATAGAGACACAGATAGCAGCCACGCGTCAGGAACTGGCCAAGGCCGAGGCTGAGCAGCGCCGCTATGAGGCTCTGGTGAAGGACAATGCCGCCAACCGCAAGATGCTCGACGATGCAGTGAGCAACGTGCGTGTGCTGCGCCGCCGTCTTGCCGCTCAGCAGTCGTCGCTCGGCAAGAGCACAAGCAGTCTTAACAGTCAGATGACAGCCACAGAGATACAGCGCCGCGAGGTTATCGACCAGTTGCGCAAGTGTCATGTTGTGTCGCCAATAAGCGGCACGGTGCTCGAGAAGTACGCAGAGCAGGGCGAGTATGCCACAATGGGCAAGCCTCTGTTTAAGATTGCTGATGTCGTCGATATGAAACTCAGAGCTTATGTAACAGCCAGTCAGCTCAATTCGATAAAGATAGGGCAGAAAGTCAGGGTGTATGCCGACGAGGGTGAAGACAAGCGCCGCGAGTATCAGGGCGTGATAACGTGGATATCAGACAAGGCGGAGTTTACTCCCAAGACTATACAGACCCGCGACGAGCGCTCAAATCTCGTCTATGCGGTGAAGATTTCTGTAAGAAACACCGACGGTCTAATTAAAATAGGAATGTATGGCGACGTCAGGTTCTGATGCCGGGGGCATAGTATGGGTCGACGGTCTCTGCAAGAAATATGGCAAGACCGAGGCTCTCAGTCAACTCTCATTCAGCGTTGACGAGGGCGAGATTTATGGCATCATCGGTCCCGACGGCGCCGGCAAGACCACTCTTTTCCGCATACTAACCACGTTGCTGTTGCCTGATGAGGGCAAGGCTGGCGTAGACGGACTTGATGTTGTGGCCGACTATCGCGACATACGCCGCCGCATAGGCTACATGCCGGGGCGCTTCTCGCTCTATCAGGATCTTTCGGTAGAGGAAAATCTAAAATTCTTTGCATCTGTGTTCAATACTACCGTTGAGGAAAATTATGCCCTTGTGGCTGATATCTACCGTCAGATAGAGCCTTTCAAGGACCGCAGGGCGGGCAAGCTGTCGGGCGGAATGAAACAGAAACTTGCGCTCTGCTGTGCCCTTATCCATGCTCCGCGTGTGCTGTTCCTCGACGAACCTACAACGGGTGTAGACCCTGTGTCGCGCCGGGAGTTCTGGACCATGCTGAAAAAACTGCGCGATGAACACGGACTAACCGTGCTTGTGTCAACGCCATACATGGACGAGGCGTCGTGGTGCGACCGTATTTCGCTTATGCAGGGCGGCCGATTTATGCAGACCGACACGCCGCGCGGCATTGTTGAGGCTTATGCCGACAGACTGTTTGCTGTCATGGCTGCCGACATGCACGGACTTATGACCGGACTGAAGGCATGTCCGCTCGTTGCCACTTCGTTCTCGTTCGGTGCAGCCTATCATGTTACGCTCGCGCCCGGTGCAACTCCTGACGCCCTGCGCTCGTGGCTCACAGCAAAGGGCTACGCCGAAGTCGGCATAACGGAGATAAGTCCTTCGGTTGAAGACTGCTTTATGGCATTAATGAAAACATCAGAAAAATGACAGACGAAAAAGTTATAATAGCAGAAAACCTTACAAAGCGCTTCGGCAGTTTTGTTGCCACCGACCATATATCTTTCAGCGTAAGACGCGGCGAGATATTCGGATTTCTCGGTGCCAACGGCGCCGGCAAGACTACGGCCATGCGCATGCTCTGCGGACTGAGCCGCCCGTCGGAGGGCAGGGCAGTGGTGGCTGGCTTCGACGTTGCTTTGCAGGCAGAGCAGGTGAAACGTCACATTGGCTACATGAGTCAGAAGTTTTCGCTCTACGACGACCTGACCGTGGCTGAGAACATGCGACTCTTCGGTGGCATATACGGCATGGGGCGCAGACAGATAGCCCAGCGTACCGACGGCATGCTTACCGACTTGGGGCTCGAGGGCGAGCGCAACTCTCTCGTAAAGTCACTGCCGCTCGGCTGGAAACAGAAACTGGCTTTTGCGCTTGCCATATTCCATGAGCCGGAGATAGTGTTTCTTGATGAGCCTACGGGAGGCGTCGACCCTGTTACCCGGCGCCGCTTCTGGGAGCAGATATATCAGGCTTCCGACCGCGGAATAACAGTGTTTGTTACCACTCACTATATGGACGAGGCCGAATATTGCGACCGCATGTCGATAATGGTAGACGGAAAGATTGAGGCTCTCGACACTCCTGCTGCGCTCAAAAAGAGCTTCGGGGCCGACAGTCTATATGATGTGTTTTTCAGTCTTGCCCGCAGGGCCAGGCGCACTTAGGGCAGGGCGGTGTCAGTATTGTTTTTCGTGTTAATGATAATTATATGATATGAGACGGTTTATTTCTTTTGTCCACAAGGAGTTTTGCCATATCCTGCGCGACTGGCGCACCATGCTTATCCTGCTGGTTTATCCCGTAGTGCTGATAGTGCTGTTCGGGTATGCCGTCACCACAGAGGTTAAGAATGTTCGCGTGGCAGTGCTCGACTTGTCTCACGACGCTGTTACATCTAAGATTTGCGGGCATATTGCCGCCAGCCGTTATCTCGTCATGGCAGCCGCGCCTCACAGTCGTCCGGAGGTTGAAACCATGTTCAGGCGCGGCGACATAGATGTGGCGGTGATTTTCGAGAGCGGCTTTGCCGACAATATTCGCCATGGCGGCGATGCCCGTGTACAGATACTTGCCGACGGCAGTGAGCCTAACCAGGCTGCCGTGCGTGTGCAGTATGTCGAGCAGGTGCTTGCGGCTGCCAAGAGCGATGTCGTGGGAGATGCCGTAGGCCGTGGCTTCACGATAGTTCCCGTTACGCGCATGCTCTACAATCCGCAGCAGAAAAGCGAATACAACTTTGTGCCGGGCGTTATAGGCATGATTCTGTTGCTTATCTGCGCCATGATGAGCAGCATAGCCATCGTGCGCGAGAAGGAGAGCGGCACCATGGAGGTGCTTCTGGCGTCGCCCCTGCCGCCGGCGTGCATCATCCTTGCCAAGCTCGTTCCTTACTTCGTGATATCCTGCATAAACCTTGCGGCCATACTGCTGCTGGCTTTCTATATGCTGCATGTGCCCATGGCGGGCAGCCTGATATGCTTTCTCGGCGTAACGCTGCTCTACATACTCGTGTCGCTCACGCTCGGACTGCTCATCTCTACGCTTGTCAGCACGCAGATTGCGGCCATGATACTGTCGCTGCTGCTCATCGTGCCCACCATATACCTGTCAGGGCTCGTGTTTCCGCTCGAGAGCATGCCGGCAGTTCTGCGCGACATCTCGGCCATTGTTCCGGCGCGGTGGTATATCGATGCGGCGCGCAAGCTGATGATTCAGGGGGCAGATGCCGTTTATGTGGCTGCCGACGCTGCCGTAATGGCTGTCATGGAGGCGGTTTTGCTTGGCGTATCTCTTAAATTGTTTAAAGTAAGATTATAACTGCGTTATGGTGATAAGATATTTGATAGAGAAGGAGTTTTTGCAGATCAGGCGCAACGCCATTCTGCCCAGATTGTTTGTCATGCTGCCTCTTGTCCTGCTCATAGTGGTTCCGTTTGCCGCCAATCAGGAGATAAAGAACCTTAAGTTCTGTGTCGTCGACAACGACCACAGTTCTTTTTCGCGGCGCCTTGTGCAGAAGATAGACGCATCGGCATATTTCTCGCTGGCAGACTATTGCGGCAGTCATTCGGCAGCCATGCGCAGCATAGACGGCGGCAGTGCCGACGTGGCTGTTGAGATAGGGCACGACTTTGAGCAGAATCTTATAAAGACGGGCGTGGCAGACATTAATGTAGAGGCCAACGCTGTCAACGGCATGAAGGGCATGCTGGCTCAGGCATACATGCTTCAGATAATAGCCGACTATGCAGCGCAGCTTGGCGAGGAGCACGGCATTGACGCTTCGGGCGTGAGCCTTGCCGGGGCAGACGTCAGGCCGAGGTTTCTTTATAACGGACAGCTCGACTACAAGATGTTCATGATTCCGGCTGTTATGGCCATGCTGCTCACGCTGCTTATCGGCTTTTTGCCTGCGCTGAACATCGTCGGCGAGAAGGAGAGCGGCACGATAGAGCAGATAAACGTAACGCCGGTGGGACGGTTCAGTTTTATCTTTTCCAAGCTCATTCCTTACTGGCTCATAGGTCTGTTCATGCTTGCGTGGTCGGTGTTTCTTGCGTGGCTCATCTACGGAATGCTCCCGGCGGGCAACATCCTGTTGCTGTTTCTCTATGCCACCTTGTTTCTGCTCATCGTGTCGAGTCTTGGTCTGATAGTGTCCAACTATTCGTCCACCATGCAGCAGGCGGCCCTGCTTATGTTCTTTTTCCTCGTGATATTCATCCTTATGAGCGGCATGCTCACGCCGGTGTCTGCCATGCCCGAGTGGGCACAGCTCATCACCTACGTCAATCCGCTGCGCTATTTCATCGAGGTGTTGCGGGCGCTCTATCTTAAAGGCAGCGGCTTTGCCGACCTTCAGATGCAGTTCTTTGCCATGCTGGCTTATGCCGCCGTATCGTGGACATGGGCTATATGCAGCTACAAGAAGAGTGCGTAGCCTTTTCAGCGTGGCATGCGCTACCTGGCTTTATCTTTCAGCCGCCGTTCCGCCCTGCCGCTATCGTGTTTGCTGCATCCTTTTATTAAGGCCTTTGGATGTCTCGGCTCGATAGAACAATGGTTGATAAAATCTGTAGAGCAATAAGTATAATACTTTTTCCTAAAAACTCGTCACTCGTCACATTTGCTTTTAACATGTTGATTGTCAATGTGTTGCAGTGTGACGAGTTGGCGTTTCAACTCGTCACACTGCAGTGAAAATCCAGGTCACCAAAGTCACGAAAGGCATTTTGGAGATAAAAATGCCATAATGTGATGAGTTGAAAATCCAACTCGTCACACTCTATCTTGTTGTGTTACTGATATTTACATGCCGATGTGACGAGTGATGAGTTTTTCAGAAAAACTTTTTTGCTTTTCTCCGCATATGTCCTTTCCTGATTTCGGTTGACTTCACACCGTTTTTTCCCTGATTAGGTTGATTCCAGTTAAACTTATAACTGTTATTGGTTGACAATGTCATTAAAAATTTTGGTTTAATACCGTGTTGTGAATATCAGATTTTTATACCATTATCATCATTTACCCCACGTTCTTGTCATATTGTTATTTATCCAAACAACGCTCCTCATTTTTCCAATATCTCCCCTTTTGCATCCTGATATGCCATGTTTCACATCGCAATATGCCGTCTTTCGCACGGCAAAAGGTGGCATATCGCATTACAATATTATTGTTTATGCGAGTAGTTTTATCAGCTTTATTTGTCGTTAATGCAGTTCTGGTTTCAGTGTTCTTTATAGAAAATAAAAAAGCGGGCTAAATCTAAAGACAGATTTAGCCTGCTTTTCAATAACAATGAGTGTTTTACAGCACAAGTTCAACCGGACAATGGTCGGAGCCGTATATCTCGGTGTGGATGCTTGCAGATTTTATTTTTTCTGTCAGGCGGTTTGACACGACGAAGTAGTCGATACGCCAGCCTGCATTCTTTTCACGCGACTTGAAGCGGTAAGACCACCATGAGTAAATGCCTTCCTTGTCGGGATAGAAGTAGCGGAAAGTGTCTGTAAAGCCGCTTGTAAGCAGTTGGCTGAACTTGTCGCGCTCCTCGTCGGTAAATCCGGCGTTCTTTCTGTTTGTCTTCGGATTCTTCAGGTCGATTTCCTTATGAGCCACGTTCATGTCACCGCATACTATTACGGGCTTCACCTTGTCGAGGCGCATGAGATATTCGCGGAAGTCATCTTCCCATTTCATTCTGTAGTCAAGCCTCTTCAGTCCGTCCTGAGAGTTTGGCGTATATACGGTTATCATGTAGAAATCTTCCATCTCGAGAGTTATTACGCGTCCTTCGTGGTCGTGCTCCTCTATTCCGAGTCCGTAGCTTACGCTGAGCGGCTTATGTTTAGTGAATATGGCTGTGCCGGAATAGCCTTTTTTCTCGGCATAGTTCCAGTAAGACTCATAGCCGTCAAACTTCAGGTCGAGCTGTCCTTCCTGCATCTTTGTTTCCTGAAGGCAGAAGAAGTCGGCGTCGAGCTGTTTGAATATGTCGCTGAAGCCTTTTCCCTCACAGGCCCGCAGTCCGTTTACATTCCATGAAATTAGCTTCATAATGGTGAATGGTTTTATATGGGTTAAAAAATAAAGGGCAGACTTTGTTAAATCTGCCCTCATTTATACTTTTATCGGTTTCTATGTAAAATTAGAATTTTGCCATCTTTATGGCATCAATTGCACACTCGTCACCCTTGTTGCCCAACTTTCCTCCGCTGCGGTCTTTAGCCTGCTGCAGGTCGTTGGTGGTGAGCAGTCCGTAGATTACCGGAATCTCGCTCTTGGCGTTAAGACGTGCAATGCCGTAGGTTACGCCCTGACAGATGTAGTCGAAGTGAGGAGTCTCGCCTCTGATAACGCTTCCGAGGATGATTATTGCGTCATATCCGCCGTTGAGCGTCATCTGGTGTGCGCCGTAGATAAGTTCGAAGCTTCCGGGAACTGTCTTTACGTGTATGTTTTCAGGCAGTGCTCCGTGTTTCTCGAGTGTCCTTACGGCACCTTCGAGCAGTGCTCCTGTTATTTCAGGATTCCATTCGGCAACGACGATGCCGAAACACATGTTGCTTGCGTCGGGTACTTTACCGTAGTCGTAGTCAGAAAGATTGTGCAGTGCGGTAGCCATTATTTTACAGAAACTCTTTCAATATATTTGTCAATATCCTGCGAAACGGCAGAGTTAAGATACTTTGTCTTTATATCCTGATAAATCTGCAGAGCTTCGCTCTTCTTGCCCTGGCTCTCGAGAATCTCACCGGCCTGGAGCAGGAATATAGGCGAAATGCTGTTGTTTGTGTTGTCGGCAGCTTCGCTGTCGGCCATGCTTGCAGCCTTCTTGAGATATTCAACGGCCTTGTCGAGCTGCTTAACGTGTGCGTAAGCATTGCCAAGTGCAGCTACGGCTGAGGGGCTTATCATCTGATCATCGGCAGGAGAGAACTTGTCGAGATATGTTACTGCGTCGTTCCATTTGTCGAGGTTTGCATAGCAGAGTCCTGCATAGAGGTTTGCCAGGTTGCCTGCATCTGTGCTGCTGTAGTCAGATGCGATGTTTACGAATCCGACATATCCGGCTCCGTCTCCCTTCAGCGCCTTGTCGTATTGCTGATTAGAGAAATACTCCTGACCTTTAGCCAGTGCTGTGCTTGCTTCCTGCTCTTTTGGGCCTGAAACATAGGTCTCATAGCAGATGATACCTGCTACAACAAGGATAATCGCCACGATGGCGATTGAGATTGTTTTCTTATGTCTCAAGAAAACAGCCTCTTTCTGGTTGAGGGCGTCGTTCATTGTGCCCTTCTGTTCATTAAGATTTGCCATTTATATTTATTTTTATAATTAGCGGTTTATAAAGCGTGGCAAAATTACGTAAATTATCTGGTATTGTGAAATTTATTACATACTTTTTTTGTTTTTCATTGATAAATCGAGTAACTTTGCATGACAAAAGCAGCATTGGGCAATCGTAAATGTGTTATTGCCGGTATATGATTTTTATTGCTGTCCTCAAGTTGATAATTTGTCGGTAAATATGTTTTTAAAGAAGATATCCATAGTCAATTATAAGAACATCAGGGAGGCCACTCTCGACTTGTCGCCCAAGATGAACTGTTTCATAGGGCATAACGGCGAGGGAAAGACCAACATGCTTGATGCTGTATATTATATGTCGTTCTGCCGCAGTGCTTATACTACAAGCGACGCCAACGTGATACGCCACGGTGAGGATTTCTTCGTGTTAGATGCTGTTTATGTAAACGATTATGGCGATGAGGATTCTGTGTTTTGCGGCATGAAGCGCGGCTCAAAAAAGCATTTTAAGCGTAATAAGAAAGAATATAAGAAACTGTCGATGCATCTAGGCATGATACCTCTGATATTTGTCTCGCCGTCGGACACGGTGATGATTGAGGGTGGGAGCGAAGAGAGACGCCGGCTTATGGATGTGGTTATTTCGCAGTATGACAATTCTTATATCGATGCCCTTAACCGTTACAATAAGGCTCTGCAGCAGAGAAATACGCTGCTTAAGACAGAGGAAGGGCCTGACATTGAATTGTTGTCGCTGCTTGAGGAACAGATGGCTTTTTACGGAGAGACAATTTATAACAAAAGAAACGACTTTATAGCCGAGCTGACTCCTTTGTTTCAGACGTTTTACAGCCGGATATCTCAGGATAAGGAAGAGGTTTCGTTGGGCTATGTGTCTCATTGTCAGCGAGGTCCGTTGCTTGATGTTATCCGTCGCGACCGGATGAAAGACCTTGCCGTGGGCTATTCTCTTCATGGTGTTCACCGCGATGACCTTGAAATGCTTATTGGCGGATATCCGATAAAGCGTGAGGGCAGCCAGGGACAGAACAAGACTTTTGTCATAGCCCTGAAGCTGGCTCAGTTTTATTTTCTTAAGCGCACTGGCTCAAAGACCACTCCGATACTGCTTCTTGACGATGTTTTCGACAAACTGGATGCGCAGAGAGTGGAGCAGATTGTGAAGATTGTTGCGGGAGACGAGTTCGGACAGATTTTTCTGACAGACACCAACCGCGACCATCTCGACCGTATATTGAGCAGTTCGTCGCTTGATTACAGGCTCTTTTATGTTGATAACGGCGACATTATGCCAAAGGAGGTTGCCGATGTTTAAGCGTGATGTTCAGACTCTGGCGGATATCCTGCAGAAATGTTTGAGGCAGGACGGACTAGAAACGCCACTGCAGCAGAAGCGTCTCATCGACTCGTGGGATAAGGTCGTAGGTAAGGTTATTGCCGGATATACGGCAGAAAAGTTTATCAAGAACCAGACGTTGTTCGTCAAGATTCTTAATCCAGCGCTGCGTGCCGATCTTACGATGATGAGAGACAGGCTTGTGAAGAATCTGAACATGGAGGTGGGCGCCAATATCATTGTCGACATAAAGTTCTTCTGATATTTTTTTCGCATGCCGCATTTCGGCATGTGTGGCGTTGTGCTGATTGCTTTTAAAAAAACATAGCAGCAATCAGATTGCGCCATCATTTTGCAGCAAGCCTATTCTTGCTTGTTAGAACTTTCGCGTATTTTTAGAATCATCGGTACGATTTCTTTGTAAATCTTTTTATCGCCGCGGATGTTTCTGAGAAGCAAGTCGCATGCTTTTTCGCCTGTAAGATGCGCCTGGTCCATTATAGCCGAAAGCTTTGGTGTTACAAAGGCAGACGACTCTGCTTCGGTAAAGCCTATGATGGCTACGTCCTTAGGTATGTGCAGTCCGAGGGTCTTTATTGCGTCAAAGGCAGCATAGGTTATGATGTCGTTGAAGGCAAGGATTGCGTCTGGCCTGTCTTCGCGTTTGAGCAATTTCAGAGTTTCGTTTCGCGCACTTTCGTAGTCGATGTTGCCGTTGATGACAATAGAGCGGTCAATGGTGATGTTTCTTTCGCGCAGGGCTTCCAGGTAGCCGTGCTTGCGGCGCTTGACCATGTCGAGATGTGTTGGTCCGCCGATAAATGCGATGCGCTTGCTGCCTGTGTCGATAAGGTGGCGTGTAGCCTGAAGTGCGGCTTCATCTCCGTTTGACACGACAGATGAGAATATGTCAGGAAGGCAAGTGCGGGCAAAGAATACCAGCGGTATACCCATCTTGTTGATTTCTGTGAAGTGAGAATAGTCTACAGTATCCTGTGCCAGACATGCTATAATGCCTTCAACGTACATGCTGACAAAGTTGTCAATGGCTTTTTCTTCTCTAATATGGTCTTCATGGCTGTTGGCTGCCACAACGGCATATCCGGCCTTCGTTGCAAAATCTTCTATTCCGTCGAGTACGGCCGCATAATAATGTGTAACCAGATTCGGCACAACAACGCCTATTACTTTGGGCTTCTGTTGCCTCAGGCTTTGTGCGAATGGGTTAGGGCGGTAGTTGAGCTTCTTGGCAAGCTCTTGTACGCGAGTTCTCATTTCCTCACCTACTTCGTGGCTGTTTCTTAATGCGCGCGACACTGTCGCAATGCTGACTCCCAACTGTTCAGCCATTTCTTTTAAAGACGTTCTGCGTGCTGCCATTGCTACCTGTGTTTGTCGAATTGTTGAAGGAATAGTTAAATGATTATTGCAAATGTAATCAAAAAAAATAAAATACGCAAACGTTTACGTAACTTTAATAAAAATCGCTCAAATAGCAATGGCTCATTGCCGGTTTTATGGCATACTGAAGGTTATGCGTAGATGTAATGATGTTGCTGATAGCGGTGAAATATTGTTTTCAGGTGCACTATTGAAGCGTGCAGATTGATACCGTGATTTGTGTCTGCGGCACCGGTTGTGGGTATGACAGTTTCCTGATGTCCGGTCAGATGGTGAGTATATTGTTTCTCCCATTTGGGGCAGAATGTGTGAAAAAGCACAAACCCTTAAGCCGTTCTGTAGTTAGCTTAAGGGTTCGTGCTATGTCGAGACAATTTAATTTATACTTTTGTTGCAGATAAGGAGATTACATGGGCAGAAGCTCTTCGCCCTCAAGTTCACATGAAGTGAATCCCATTTCTTTTGCTTTTTCTTTGTTGAATGCAAAGTATGTGGCTTTACCTTCCGTGCATATCTCGCCTTTTGAGTTTTCGAGCGTAACCTCAATAGTTACCAGGTTGCGTCTTTGTTCGGCTATGTGCGCTCTCAGCGTGATCTGCGGTTCTGTTGTCATTACCGGCTTCTTGTATCTTATTTCGAGATGAGTGGTCATTCCGCTTGTCTGCAGTTTTCTGAAAATCACCCATCCGGCTATTTCGTCAATGAGTGTGCACAATATGCCTCCGTGCATGGTGTCTATCCATCCCTGATAGTGGGTCTGCGGTTTCCAGAAGCTTATTATGTCGTCGCCGTCTTCAAAAAACTCCATATGTACACCTATCGGATTGTCGGGGCTGCATCCAAAACAGTTGTATCCTTCTTTATCCATCCATGGATTTTTAATCTTTCTCATAGGCAATAAATTATTTATGGTTGTTATCTGATTTCAGTGTCACCATGTCTTAGAACGTAAGTCGCATCATAAGCCT
>UMLR01007385.1_pt1 | contig 45397 bp, 48 predicted proteins | sample 1966741 | NCBI WGS metagenome assembly UMLR01 (sample SAMEA4836207, study PRJEB28245) | human gut metagenome | biome: gut microbiome; material: fecal sample | place: Denmark | collected 2008 | reverse complement strand
ATCAAGTGTTTCTCCATTTTTCATATTAAGGAACGAATACATGGGTTATAGCACCAATAAATTTGCCGTTTTGAATAATTGGTGATCCACTCATTCCTTGTACTATCCCGCCTGTTTTATTTATTAGATTTTCATCTTTAATTTTTATAACCATACTTTTATTGTCATAATTATTATTCAAATATATTCTTTGTATTTCTACACTATATTCTTTAAGTTTTCCATCAATGTTTGATAATATTATTGCATCTCCTAAATTTATTTCTTGCCTTGGAGCAACATATATTTTTTTGTTATAATCAATGTTTATATTATCTGGATTTTTTATAACTCCATACACGCCATAGGCTGTATTTTTGTATATATTTCCTATTACACTATTTTGATTTATTGCCCCTTGAATTTTTCCTGGTTCTTCTTCTTTTCCTTTGATAACAGATACAATGCTAACATTATCTATTTCTCCTGATGATGTTTGTAAAATTTCGCCTGTGTCTATATCTGTTATTGCATGTCCTAATGCTGCAAATGTTTTTAATTGTTCGCAGTAAAATGTTAATGTCCCTACACCTGCTGCACTGTCTCTTACCCATAAGCCAATTTTGTATTTTCCTTGTTTATCTTTAACTGGTTTTATTGTACAATTCTTTTCGTCATTTTCTCTTTGATATTTAATATTTACAGATTCACCTTCATATAAATTTATTGCATCTATTAATTCTTCTGTATTATTTACTATAATATCATTTACTGAGATTATAGAATCTCCTTCCTGAATGCCTGTATTTTCATACGGTTTGTTTTTTTGACCATCTATTCCTTCTATTTCAGAAGTCCCAACAACTAAAACTCCACTTGTATATAGCTTTATTCCTATAACTTCTCCTACTGGTATAACCTGAATGTCTGATATTTTTATTTCTTCACCTTTTACTGCAATCGTTTCAGGATAATAGCCTCTTGTAAGTACAAACATATATAAAAAAATTAATACAAATAAAATAAATATTTTTTTGAGTGTTTTCATTTTATTTTCACTCCTTTAAATTTATTATTAGTACTAATTTCTTTTTTATTCAAATTCTTTTTTGTAAGTTATTGTGTTATAAAAAAGCACAAAAAACGACTATTTTTAAAATTTTTCAAAATTTAAAATAGTCGTTTTATGTTGTTCCTGTTGCTCCATTTATTGATACAGTTCCTGATGATGCAGCTGATATGATACTTGAGTCATCTCCTGCTATATTATAATATATATTTCTTAAAGCTTGTGATAATGTTCTACTATTATTTCTTACTGTAACTGTTATTTGGTCTCCTTGCTTTAATATGATTTTTCCGACCCTATTATTAGAACTTTTAGCTGAGTTTTGAATTTTTTCTTCAACTTGGCTTGTATATAATGAATAATATGTGTTATTTCCTATCTTTTGAGGATCATTATCAGTTATCATTTTTGATGGAGTTTCATCTAATATTTTGACTTCAATATCTATATCATAAGTATTACCAGCTGAAAACAATGTTGATGTAAATTTTTGATAAGTATCTGATGCTATTTGACCTGATTTTATCACTTCATTTACAAATTCTGAAGTAGCAGTTTGTGCTACTAATTGTGAAACATCATCTGCTCTATCTGCTAGTAAAAATAATGGAACTATAAACATTAATATTGAACCGATTAGTATTCCTACTACGTCCATTGCTGTATTTTCCATATTGTTACTCCTTTATTTCATTTGATATGTTATTACTCTTTTCTTTATTTTTGTTGAATCACTTCCTTGGTAATATTCACCTAAGTTTTCAACAAAAGTCTTATCTTTTAAATAATCATAAAGCCCATTTGGATAAACAGATTCCATAAGTTGATTTCCATATTTTGTATCACTTAGCATATCTAGCATTTGAGTATCTCCTGAATATTGTCTTTTCCAGTTATTTTTTCCTGCTAAAATCATACTTAAATGATCAGCAGCGACTTGTTTTGATGATTTACCTTTGTCATTACCTATTTGTTCTTTTTCAAGATTTATATAGTTTATGGTTACAGCTATTGTTGAACTATTATCAACAATATCCCCTTCTGAATCTACTCTTTTTCCATATTGATTAGTTTTATAATACAATGGTAATGGATTTCCATTTTTGTCTTTAAAATAAATTTCCGTATTTTCTTCATATGCTTGATACATTGCTGGTATTATTGATTCTATACCAACTGTTCTTGTAAAATCACTTGCAGGTTTTACATATCGATATTCTCTTTCTCTAGAATACATACTTGCTATATTCAAAACAGAAGAATTTGCGCTAGACAAACAAGATATACTTAAGGATAGCGCCAATATGAACATTAATACTGCTCCTGCAATTTTTAAAGCTTCTACCGCGTTTTCCATAAGTATATCTCCTTTCTCATTTATTAGTTACTTGTTTTAGTAACTTTAATTGTTTTTACAAGTCCACCTGGACCATCATAATTTACTTGTATTGTATATAATGCACTTGTATCAGCTTGGCTTGTGATACTTGTTGCATTTCCTGCTAAAGTAACAGCTCCTGAAACAGCTACTTGTCTACCAGTCTCACCAGCAGCAGCAGCATCTACATTTGCATTTAATACTGTATTTAGCATTGCATTAACTTCTGAACCTCTTTTATTAGTTCCATTATATCTAGCAAATTTTTCATTTGCAGCTTGAACTTCTTGTTGTGATAAGTTAGCTTGTTTAACTGTTTCAGCAGATGAATTGTAAACAACTAATCCTAAAGATATAATTAAGATAGCTATTAAAACTGCTGCAGCAATTAACAATGCTTTTGTTGCGTTCTCCATAGTTTTTCCCCCCTTTTTGTTAACTTTTGTTTATTTTAATCTCGACAATATGTATTGCATGCCGAACTTTATTAACTATTTTTCTCTTGTTCGAAAAGCATATATTTTATTTTACCATTTTTATGGTATTCTACTTTTGAACACTTAAAGTTGATATTCGCATAGTATTGAACAAATTGTTCTGTACCAGCATTATAAAATGATTCCATTTTATATGTTGTTTCATTATCTGTCATATATACTTCTATTTCGATAGAAGTATTGTCATTTGCTATGAAATTTCCTTGATCATCTTTTTCAACTTTGTTTTTTGTATTTCTATCTATTGCCTTATTTATTAATGAAGCCACATCAATACCATTTACATCTTGGTCTTTGTATTTATCAAATTCAAGATTTTCTTTTTGAATCTGATTTTGCTCATTTTTATAAGAAATAAATTTGTATCCAACTAGCGCTACAATAATAACTACAAGAGCTAAAAATATAAATATTTTTTTCATCATTTAACCTCATTATATCATTTGATTTTTTATTTTGCAACATTTTTTTTAATGTATTTCTGTAAAATTTATGCTGTAAACTTGACCAGTAGAATCTCCTATTAAAACATCACTTGCTTTACAAGAAAACTTTGTATCTTTATTTCTTTCAAGTAAGCTTACCATGTTTTCATTAATTGTTTGGTCAATACGTCTTCCATTTAAAAGAACTTGAACATATAAAGTACTAGGTCCTGCTTTCCACTGACTTGTATCAGGATTTTTGTTGTAATTATTTTCGTATGCACTACTAGCTGCAGAAATAACGTCTTGAATTGTTAACACTTTTCCATCATTAGAATTTACATAGTTAAGATACTCTGTGTTAAAACTATCAACTTGTGTATATTTTATTTGTTTATTTGTATCTTCTACATAGCTTTGTAAGCTTGAATATAAAACAGCGGCTAGTGATAAAACCATTACTGCCATCAATACCCCAGCAGCTATATATAACGCTTTAACTGCATTTTCCATATATGTTTTCCTTTCGTTTAATCAAATTTTGCCTTTCCATTTTCTTCTACAATTACAAATGTCATTCCGATAACTCTTCCATTTTGGGAAGTGTTATGTTGTACTCCTGTACATTTAAACATTGCCCTTTTAAATTGTGTATATTGATAATATTTTTTTGTTACATTTACCAATGTATTCATCTGTGAAACATTTAAACTATTTGCTTTATTTTTGCCTAAAATATTTTGCAATTTTTGATTTCTAGTTATCTGTAAGCTTTGTGCTGCATTTGAATCGATTGCAATATTTTGAATATCTGCAGACAATGCTTGTAATTGAGCATCAGATATATTTGATATTCCAGCACTAGCTAACTCATTAATTAGGTCTGCTGAAATATTTGCTACATCTCGAATATTTACATCACTCGTAGCAGTATTTTTTAAAATATTGGCTGACATTTTTCCTTGAAAGATGCTGGTATCAGAATCACTATATTTAAAGTTGTCATTAGCTCTATTCTGATACCCTTTTAGATCAATAGATAATATTACTTTATCATACTTTTCCATATCTGCTATTGAAGTATTATAATTTACAACTTTATTCATAATAGAAATTATTTCATTTCCTCTTATTGTTTGTCCATTATAATTTTCAAATTGTGCATTAAATTTTGCATCTTGTTCTATAATTTTTGAATTATGCTGTTCTGCATAATAACCAGATAATTGTCCACCAAACATTGCCAATAGGGATAGTATCAATACTGCAAATAATATTCCTGCTGCAATAAGTAATGCTTTTGTTACATTTTCCATTTAAACCTCCATATTAAGCATTTAATTGATTGAATGTGCTTGTCATGCTTGTTAAACCTATTACTACTAATGGTATAATTAAATATCCAACAAATAAGCAAATCATTGGTGCAAAACCAACACCTTTACCTATTAAACCTTTTCTTGATACTAATTGGTTATTTGTATCTTTTCTCTTTTCTTGGTGGTAATCTCTATCTGCATCTAATTCATCAAAAGCTTCTTTTATTGGAATTTTTTCTACTGCTGCTTGCAAACTTTCTACAATTCTTATCATATCTTGGTTTGTTACAGAATTTTTAAGTTCTTCTAATGCCTCCCAAGCTCCAGCCTCATAGTTGTTTACACATTTTGCAATAGGCTCTTTGAAAATATTAGCATAACGCTCTAGCCATTCCAAAATCATTTCTACACTTATTCTTTCAATCTTCATTAGCATTAATATTATTGTTTGGAACTGCATTACTTCGTTTTCCATTTCGAGTTTTCTCATAAATTTTTGGAAATACATCATCCAAACAGGTGCCATATAAGCTATTAGTGAAAAACCACAAGCTAGTAATATTTCAAACCACTGCATTTGTTCTGAATTTACAACTTTTAATTTGTCCATAATTCTTGCAGCATCATCTTCTAAATTCTCGTCATCTGCTTCATAATATACTGAATTTACCATTGCGTTTTCTACTTGTGCCTGAGTTATTTTTAAGTTTCCTTTTAACTTATCTAAGAAGTAATTATCTTGTTTTGTAAATTCTTCTGCTGCCTTCTGATTCTTTTCTGATAAAGAACCTAGAACTTCTTGTCTTGTAGTAGGATTAGTATATACATAGTTTATCGCAACTTTATGTAATATTATGAAAAATATAATTGAACATATAAATGTCACAATTGTTAATACAAGTCTATTTACATATATCCATTCCATTTTGGCTTTTGATGCTGATTCTTTCATTAAGTCTTGCATTTTTCTATAATCTTTAGTACCTGCTTTAGGTATAAAGCAATTTATTGCTTGTTTTAAAATTGGAACTTTGTATACTTTTTCTTGCCAAGGATGGTCATTTTGTGATATTGCAACTTGAACTCCACCATTATCTTTTAATTTTCTTGTAATTATGTATGATACTACTGTTAAAAGTACTATTAGTATTTGTGCAACCAAACCAATTTTTCCATTATAAAAGCTTGTTGTAAAATTAAAATTTGAAACTGCCCATGCTTTTAAAGGTTCAAGCAATAGTACTGGTGCAATTGAAATAAATGCCAAACTTTGAAATACATAATTTAATTTGTCTCTTTTTAATATTTCCAACTGCATTTCTTGTGTAATGTTGTCAACATTTTTTAGATATAAAGAAGAACCATCGTCTCCTTTTCTATCACCAAATTCTTGTGTTAAATATGATATACCCGCAAATTCTTTTAAATAGTCATTTGGGGCTACATCATAATATTTTTCTAGTTCTGTCTCTGGGTCATTTGAACATAATATTTCATATATTTTTTCACCCTGTTTTGATACATTTTTTTCATCATCTAATGATACTTGATATATTGCTTCTTCTACCATGTTATATTCATGGTATGCATGTCTTATTTCCGCAAAGAAATCTATTTGTTCTTTAAGTAGATTGTTATCGATTTTATCTACCATTCCTTGAACTATTGTATCTACAATAAATAGTTCAAAGATTAATAATATTGACATTAGCAACCAGTTATTATGAGTAATAAGTATCGTAATCCCTGCTATCAACAAAAATATTAAAATTGCTTTTGTTAATATTTGGGCAGCTTCTTTTCTGGTTGTATATTCATCATCAATATTAACTATTTCAAGTCTTCTTCTTAATTTAAATAAATATCTTTTTAGAAAAGGTGTCCTAATAAGTCTTATGTATATTTTTTGGTACATAATATCTGTTGAAAATCCATCAGCTTTTGTACCTTCTTGTAATTTCTTCATTTTTGCATATTCAGATTTACCCATCATTTTCTTTAGGATAATATATGCTATAATGACGCCAATAAATAATACAACTATTCCTATTATTATATATTTTAGCATCTGTGTACTCATGTTCTAAGAACACCTCCTATGTTTTTTATTATTTTTCTGCTTTTGCACTTACTTTTCTTTCTTTTTTGATTTGATCTCCCCAGTATTTTTCAACAAAGGCATCAAATTCTCCTAAATCTGATTCATCCATATTAGCTCTCATCTCAGCTAAATTTTTGTCCGTAATTTTATTTGTAATTTGATATTCACCATCAACATATTCTAATACATTTTGATATCTGTATAAGTTTTGTTCTGTAACTTTTGAAAAATATGTTGTTGCATTTTCAAAGAATTTTTGAACCTTTCCATTCATAGTTTTTTCTGAATTATAATCATAATCATATGTTTTTTTATCAACTATTGGAATACATTCTGTTACTCTTTCTATATATCTTCTTCCTCTAAAGTCTTTTTGTAAATGTATATCAAAATTTAATACTTGTACAACTTGTTCTTCTGCTGTTTTTTCATTTTTGAATACACCAGCTCTTAACATAGAGTTACGTAGAGCTGTTACTAAGTCTGGGAATGTTTTAGCATGGTGAGTAAATAATGTGAATTTAGATGCAACCTGTGCAGATTGAATCATCCAAGATGCTACGGGGTCTGTTGCAACCTCACCTATGATGTTTACAGAACCATCGGTTTTTTTCTGTACGTCCAAACATTCTTGTCCAGATATTGTATCTGTTTCACGCATTGACAAAATGTTTCTTGTTGGATAAACTTTTCTTAAGTGCAACTCGAAAGCAGTTTCTGTAATACGTAAGTTCATTGTTTCATATATATTTTCAATCATACCCATAAGTAGTGTTGTTTTACCACAACCTTGTTCACCAGTGATTGATGTAATTCTTGCTCCTTTTACAAGGAATTTTAATAAATCTATTACTTTATCACTACCTGGCATCTCTCCTGTCCATTGCTCGACTGTTGCTCTTTTTACGTCAAACTTTCTTACAAAGAATGCCCATGTTTCTGACATTGATGGTCTTACTACAACAACACGTGAACCATCTTTCATTTCATTGATTTTATAACCATTTGTGTCTGATAACTGTCCTGGGTTATTGTATTTATAAATATTTTGACATACCCTTTTTAATTCTGATTCTGTGCCAAATGATAAGAATGCTAAACGTATTGATTTACCTTGGAAGAATATCCATATACTGTCACAAGCTCTTGGAACTTTATGTTCAGCAACTTGGTCTAAATAATCTCCATCTGTTTGTGCAACTTGGCTTAAGAAACTTTCTGGCAAACCAGATACACCACCAGATACACCATCTATGTTCATATCTCTTATCTCATCTATTGAGCTATATCCTTTATAGTGTTGATATATTCTTTGAACAACAATTTCCAATTTATCATAGAATGATAATGCGATATTTTCTTTTTCAAATATTTCATTTATCTCATCATCTGTTATTACATAACAAGGTTTTGTTTCACCTTGCAAATATTTTAGTGTAGCAAGATTATATCTCTTGATTAATTGTGTTAATGCTTCATATCCAAATTCTTTTTTATAAACATATATTAAAATATCAAATTTGTCTTGTGGTGTAAGTAATGATGGCATATCAAATGGAATTGCACTTGAAATGTTTGCTTCATTTACACCATATTCTTTTGATAAAAGGTCAAATATAAGTTCTTTTACATATCTTTTATCATTTACGTCTCCATATGTACAACCTTTTAAGGCCTTTTTTAAAGCATATTTTTTATTTTTTCTACGTTTTAATTCTTCTTCTGACAAACCAATATCATATAAGTTTACTTTTGTAATTTCGTCAAGTCTTTTCTTAATATAGTCTCTCATCTCATCTAAAGTATATGTTTTTTCGTCTTTTTGTACTTCTTCTTCCACTTCTGCATTTTTATTTCTTTTTACAAAATATGCTATGCCTCCACCGGCAAGTATTATAACAACTAGTGTTAATATTATATTAGTTAGTGTCATTTTTTCACCTCATTTTCATTTGCAATTCTTGCAATTTTTTTATAATTTTCTCCATAAGTTCTAGCACATCTTGCATAAAAATATAATTTTCATCTGATGTGTCTTTTATACTTCTTAGCCTTAAGAATAAGTCCGGCACTGTTGCATCTTCTGCTGCTTCAAAGTACAATATATTGAATGGTACTACATTAAGCTCTTTTCTCTCTTGCATATATTTCATAACATTTCTTGAATTGTATTTTGTGTTAGCTATATATTTTCCTATAACAGGTAATGTTTTAGGATTTCCTATATTTGCATTTTTTTGTCTTTGAATTAGATATCTGTCTAGACTTGACTTTTTTTGTGATAATACATAAACATTCAAGTTAGATATGTTAAGAATTTCATCTCTTAAGTTCTCTGGTATTAATTTATCTAAATCGACCAGAACCATGTCATAATACTGATTTGCAACTTTTATTAAATCTATATAATATTTTTGAATTTTTTCGTATTCTTTTAGATTGGTTTCTCGAGTAACTTCTTTCGCACCTAGAAAACCATTTATGATTTCTAGTCTTTCTTTAAAAATTACTTTAGTGTAATCTGTTATTACATTTGGTGTTAATTTGTTAGCTGCTATTAATTTTATAAGACCTTCAATTCCATTTTCAACAGCTATATTATTTGACTTAATTCCAAATAATTTTAATGTTTTTTGTGTTTCATCTCCCCAAAAACAATTTTTTATTGTTGGATCTTGAAAACTTGTTGATATTAATAGAATTTTATAATTGCGTTCTATAGCCATTCGAGTTGCAACTGCAACTGCAGTAAGGGTTTTCCCTGTTTGGTCTCTCTCATCATTCCAAAATGTTACAATTGGCATTTTCTTCTCCTTCTAAATATTAAAGACTTTTAATTATGTTTCTAATTTCTCTTTTATCTATTTCTTCGTCTATATCTTTTGCTAAAAATTCAATATTGTTTCTATATTCATTACTCAAATTTCTAAGTTTTATTTCATTCAAACGCTGATTTTCCATTATTTCAGACCAATCACCGTTTTCTAATATAAAATATATTTTTTCTTCATTCCATATTGCTTTTGATCCAAGCACTAAAAAGTTGAAATATTCTTCTTCTTCTTTAAGCATATATCTTGTATAAAATATTCTTGTCATTCTAGTAGGCACTCCTAGTTGGCTTATTATTTCGACTCCTTTTTTTAATGAATACATATCAAATGATGTTACATAGTATATTTTTTCAGAAGATTGTAATGCAAATCTTGTAACACCTTCAAAACTATCTGTATCTACTATCACATAATCATATTCTAAATTTTCATTTTCCTCTAGTCCCATATATTGTCTTAGTTTTTCAAAGCTGTCTAGTCCAACTGCCACATCTATATTCTCATAAGTTGTTATATATGACTTAGTTGGGTTTATAACCGGTACAACATATTTACATTTTTGTGTTATTGTGTCGTCTATTACTAGGACTTTTTTGCTTGTCATTGCTAATACTTTGGCTACACTTAATATTACATCTGTCTTATCATAGGCTCCTATAAACCCTATTTTTTTCATATGTTTTATCTTCCTTTCTTGCAATACTGCATGTTTTACAACTTATTTAAAGTTCTTTTAGCAAGAGGATTCTCTTGCTAAAAGTTTTAATTTGAAGATGTTGTTGCATCAGTTCCTGTAGTTCCGCTAGCTAAAGATTCTAAATATTTTTGTCTTGATGTTATTTCATTTGTTATTTTTTCTTCTGATTTATCAGATATATTTGAATTGTAATCTTCTGTTGAATTTATTAATGATTGTAAATAATCATTTCTACTCTTCTTAGCAGAGTCTGAATATCTTGCAGCTAATTCTGCGCTTGCTTGAGTTACAATGTTAGGATTTGATTGAATTAGTGCTGTTACTGCTGCATTTGGTGTATATGTTGGTAATGATGCTGCTTGCATTCCTGCTTCGACATATTTGGTTGCATATAATCTTGAGCCTAACAAACCATATGCCTCTACAATTGCACTTGACATTGATAATATTTCATCTTCTCTTAAATTCAATCTTACTGTGTCTGCCACATATGAACCATCAGAATTTACTGGAATATTGGCTTGTGCTTTTGATACTACTATGAAGTCTTGTCCACCTGGTGTCATTAATCTTACATCAACATAATCATTTGTCATCAAGTCAACTGGTAATACTATCATATTATATTCTTGTTGTCTTGTATCATCTGTTACAACTTCATCAGATTGTACAACAAGATTTGGTGTTGCAACTGTATTTTTATTCATTGTTACTTTTGCAACTACTGGTACATTTTGCAAAGATAAATATGTTTTAACTCTAGTTCTTTGTGTTGAAGTTGTCATTGAATCTGTATCTAATTTATACACATAATATGAACCAGTTGCTGTTTCTTGGTATACTCTTGTAATTATATCATTAGTATTTGAAGCATCTACTATATATGCACCATCATCATCTTGTAGTACATTATCTCTAGATGATACTTCTGTTAATGAATTCACGTCTCCATTGTATTTATCTGTGCATTTGTATTTTTTGCCATTGATTTCTACAACCTCTATAATAGAATCAGGTTCATTTATGTATAAACCTTGTTGGCTTTTACTAAATGATGTGTTTGTTATATTGTTATAGTAGTCTGTGCTAAATGTTTTTCCGTCTTTTGTTTGTAAATACCATGTGTCTATAACTGAAGATGTTGCAGTCGCATTGCTTGGTATTGCATCTTGACTAATTTGTTTCGTAACAAACATGTCTTGTGTTATTACTTGACCAGATTTTACGTCTTGACTTAAAACATATACATTTCTTTTTGAGTCAGCTTCTGCTTTTAATTGTTCTGTCTTTTGTTTAAGTTGCACGAATAATAATGCTACTATTACCCCCGCTATTAATAATGTTATTATCACTCCTAATAGGAATGAATTTCTTGCTTTTCTTTGCATTGGATTTGATGCCATTTTTTATTTCCTCCTTATTTTCCGCATTTATATGCTTTATATGCTATCTTTATTAATTTTACCTCTTTTTTTTATTAAAATCAACAATATGTGAATTTTGTAATATAAACTTAATATTTTTGTAATATTTTTGTAATATTGCACACGTGAGATCGCTTTTTTTCCGTGCAATGCACACGTGAGATCGCTTTTTTTCCGTGCAAAATTGCACACGCGAGATCGCTTTTTTTCCGTGCAAAATTAAATTAAATTATCTAGCGCATATGCAACACCATCTTCTATATTTGAATATGTTATTTTATCTGCAATTTCTTTTACATATGGTGTACTTTGCCCCATAGCAATTCCTAGTTTTGCTTTTTCAATCATCATTTTATCATTCAAATTATCACCAATTGTAACAATCTGTTCTTCAGCTATTTGCATCTTATTTTTTAATACTTGTAGTGCATTCCATTTATCGACATTTTTTGCAGAAATTTCCGTATAAAAATATTCTATCGGAACATCTTCTGTTCCTTGTTTTATCATCTTTCTAGACATATGTGACACTTCTAGTACTTCAATATCATTTATTTCTTTTAATTTCCTCATTATAGAATTAAATATAGATTTACTACTATCACACACTGTTATCTTTAATACTTTTTCATCTCTTTCTTGTATATAATGATAAATATCACTTACTATATTAATATGAGTTTTATCTTTCTCTTCCTTATTTAAATTTTCTTTATTGTAATATAACACATTGGCTTGTAAACTTTTAGCCAAAATTTCCTTTTCTGTATAAATATTATAATAAATGCTATTTTCTTCGCAAATTTTTATAATATCTAAAGTTTTTTGCTTTTTTAAAGTATTTTCGTATATTATTTGATCATTTGCTATATCATATACAATAGCTCCATTTCCTGAAATAAAATATTTATTGCTATTTATTTCTTTTGCAATTGTTTTTATCGAATCAATTGGCCTTCCTGATGCAATAATTACTTCTATCCCTTTTAGTTGTGCTCTTTCTATTGCTTCCTTTGTTTTCTGTGTTACCACTCCATATTGATTTAGCATTGTACCATCTAAATCAATTGCTACTAATTTATTCATTTTTCTTTTTTTCCTTTCTTGCACACGTGACACACGTGAGATCGCTTTTTTTCCGTGCAAAACTGCACACGTGAGATCGCTTTTTTTCCGTGCAAAACTGCACACATGAGATCGCTTTTTTTCCGTGCATACACCCGAAATCGCTTTTTTTCCGTGCAATTTACAGAAAAAAAGCAGGATAGAATGCGTAAAAAAAAGCAAAAATTTCCTGTTTATTTTTCTTTCAAATTGTACATCATAAGTTTAGAAAAAGCAATAGTTTTTTCTAAACAATAATAATGTTATATATAGCAGGAGGTGAATAACATGTCAAACACAAACAATAGTAATAAAAAATTAGTTCCAGAAGCTATGAGCGCTTTAGATAAATTTAAATACGAAGTTGCCTCAGAAGTAGGTGTTACTTTAAAAGATGGATACAATGGTGATATATCAGCTAAAGATGCTGGTAAAATAGGTGGAAATATGGTTAGAAAAATGATTCAACAAGTTGAAAACAATATGGCTAATAAGTAATTTTACTAGTTAGGTCTAGTATTTACTAATCGTATTTTAAGTATGTATAATAATTTATTTTATTATTTATTATATTTCATGTATATTTATGCATTTGTTGCATATAATATAAGTAATGGCAGAAGTATTTTTCTTGATTTTATATATGATTTTTATGTTTTTTGTTTAAGCATATTAGCATACATAAAGGCAGGAGATGTGCTCCTGCCTTTTCTTTTATATAATAGGATTTTCAAAGATATTTCTATTTTGCTCCCATAATTTTTATTCTATATAAATTCATTATTTAAAACTTTTTGTGCATTTAAAGTTGTTAATTCTTCAAGTTTTTCTGACGAAATCCACTTACCTAATTTTTTTATAATTCTAGGAATCTCCGGGTAAACTTGTCCTGCTCTATGGACATCTGACCCCAAAAAGCTTATCCAATCATTTTTTAATAGTTTTTTTAATGTTCTCTTTGTTTCTATTCCATACATTCCTATAGCACTTCCATAATTTGATTGAAAAAGTGCTCCCATATCTTTTAGTTCTTTTACAAATGTAATATCTTCTTTCACATAGCTATAACGTTCTGGATGAGCAATTATTGGTCTATATCCTCTTTCCATTAAATTATAGACTATTGATTTAGCAAATAATGGTTTTGAGTTCATAGGAAGTTCAAATAATAGGTAATCGGTTCCATTTATTGTTGACGCTTTTTGTTGTTCTATTAGTTTTATCATTTCTTCTGTTACATAAATTTCGCTTCCTAAATATAAATTCATATTTGTTAAATTATTGCTTTGTATTTGTTTTTTTAATTGCTCTACTAAAGAGCTTCTACTACTTTCATCGCATTCGTAATATCCTTGTAAATAATGTGATGTTGAAATAATTCCCGTAAAGCCAACTTGCTGTGCTTCTTTTATTAATTTTATTGATTCCTCAATATTTCTTGAGCCGTCATCTATATTGGGCAATATATGTGAATGAAAATCTATCATTAAAAATTCCTCTTATCTCTATTCTCTTTTTCTTTTTGCAAATAATCATTAAATTGTTTTAACATCTCAGCAGCTCTATCTTCAGGCGATTTGGCTTGTTGTTGTGGTTGTGTATGTTGTTGTGATATATTTGGTTGTTTTTGACCTTGATTTTGATTCATATTTTGATTTGTATTTGAGTTTGCATTAGTATTTATATTTGAATTTTGAGTTCTTTGTTGTGGACGCTGCTGTTGATTTTGCTGAGGTGTTTGATTATGTGGACGTTGATTTCCTTGTTTTCCTTGATGTTGCTGTGCAGCATTCCTAGATTCATTTGAGTTTCTATCTCTTTTAATCATGTCATTTGCCCTATTTCGTTGAGCTTGTCTTCTTTGTTCAAATTCCATTTCTTGTTTTTTTCTAGAATCCACTTTCATAGCATCAAAAGAATAATAATAAGTTTCATTTATTTTCTTTCCTGAAACAGGTTTTTTATTATAAACTATTCCTGCAATTCTTCCGCCAACATTTTGAATATCTCTAATAACTTTTGACAAGTCATCTTTTTTTACCATATTATGTCCTGTTACTATAATAGTTGAATCAACTATTCTTGATAATACTACAGCATCAGTTACTAGTTTTGATGGTGTACCATCTATAATTATCAAATCAAACTCTCTCTTTAATTCATTTAATAATGCTGTCATACGTGATGAAGCTAATAATTCTGACGGATTTGGTGGTATATTTCCAGCAGGTAACAAATACAAGTTTGGCACCTCTGTTTCCTTTACATATTTGCCTAGGTTGTTTCCGTCATTATTCTCATTCATTCCTGCCAAATAATTAGATAATCCTGGGCAAGCTTCTACTCTAAATATTTTATATAGCGAACATTTTCTCATATCCGCATCAATTAAAAGTACTCTTTTATTGGCTTGTGCAAATGTTATAGCCAAGTTTGATGATATCCAAGACTTTCCTTCATTTGGTATTGTTGATGTTACTAGTAATGTTCTAAGTTTTTTATTAGAGTTTATGAATTGTACATTAGTTCTTAAAGTTCTAAATAATTCAGAAACATGAGATTTTGGGTCTTCATATGCTATTAGTTCTCTTCTCATTTGTTATTTCTCCTCCTTTTTTTGTTATCATTGTTTTCATAAAGTGGCATTGTTGCTAATACTGTTTGTTTGAAAATCTTTTCTATGTCATCTTCTGATTTTATTGTTGTATCTAACATATTAGATATTAAAACATACATTACAGATATTACAATTCCGATGAATGCCAAAATAATAATATCTTTTAAATGATTAACATTATATGGTGATTGTGGAACTTCTGCTGCATCTACAACATGAACGTTTTCAACTTTATAAAATTCTTTTACATTTTCTATGAACACTTTAGACATCTCATTAGCAATCTTAGTTGCTAAAACTGGATCTTCATTTTTTACTGAAATTTCAATAAACTCAGTATCTTCTGTTGCAGTTACACTTACGCTATTTTTTAATACATCTTCATCCATATTTAAAGATAAATTAGATATTACATTTCTTATAACTTTATCACTTTTTACAAGTTTACTATATGTAGAAACTAACTTTGAGTTTAATGTAACATCTGTAGTTGTTATTGATGTTGAACCTGCATTAACAGATGAAGAGTTCGTTGCAAGTAACAAACTTGTTTTTGCCACATATTTAGGCTTTACGCATGTTGACGTATATATTATGCCTATAACTGCAGAAATTGCTACGACTAATATTATTTGTATTTTCTTTTCCCAAAACATTTGTAATAATTCTTTTAAATCTAGTTCTTCCATTATATTCTTTTCCCTTTCCGAGTATAATTATTTTATTCAGCCTCATTTTGTTCAGGCTCATCTTTTGTTTTTTTATTAACTTTTATTGATACATATATTCCAAGTATAATTACGGCAAATATGCATGTTCCTAATGCCAACGAATTAATTTTATTTAATACATCTTGAATAATTGTTACCAAACAATTTGAAAATACATCATTAAAAATTTTTATATTTTTTACATCTACATTTGATGTTATTATTTGGCAAGCTACAATTTGAAACATTGATGCTGACATTAATGCAATTCCCAAAGCTTGAATATCTTTCGAAATTTTCTTTTTATTTATTATAATTATTAAAATTAAATCTATAAAAAATACTATTAATAATGTATTATACACCTTATTTAACAAGGTATTTATTTTGTTATACATTTTATTAATTTCTGTCTCGTATTTGCTATGAACTAAAGTATCTGTATATTCTTGGCAGATGTGTTTTACAAATTCATTTATTGCACTTTCGTTTTGCTTATTTTTTATTCCAGATTTGTCAATATTTGCATTTAACTTTTCTGAAATTTCAGTTGTATCTATACTTTGATTGGTTCCACTATATATATTGTTTAACATGATATTAATATCTTTTTTTACTTTGTCTTGTGAACATATTTCTTTTAACACTTCTTCATCTAACCCTGATTGATATATATAATTTTCAAAATTTGATTCTACCAATTTGTATGTTCCAGAATAAAAATCTGTTTCTTCTAATTTTTGTACAACATAATCTTTATTTAAAACAGTTGAAAATGCAATTGCAAATAATCCAAGTCCTATTATAGCTACTGTTAGTATCATTATAAATATAAATTTTAGAAGATTTACTAATACTTTCATTTTTATTTTCCTTTCCTATTATGCTTATTTTTCTAATTCTGCATATACAACATATCTTTGAGTTGCATATCCAACATTGTTAAATGGATAACATGTATATACCATCAAAATTTCTTTATCTCTTTGAATTGGTAGTTTATCTACTTCTGTTTCTTTTATTAATTGCATATCATAAATTTTATATACATATTCTCCATATGATGTTGTAACTTTTATTTCGTTTCCTATTTGTAATTCTGAAAATCTTCTAAACATTTTTTTTGAATTGTGCCCCATATATATTATTGAACCACCTTCGCCTGGAAAGTAGCTTCCACTAGAATGTCCCACTCCTTTTTTTAGGATATCTAATGTGTCTCCATAATATACAGGTAAATTAACTCCTATCTTGTCTATTTCTATTGTTGCATATTGTGTTCCATATTCTGGATAGTTTTTTATTGTTGTTTTTTCGTTTTCATTGTCAGTACTAATTACTGGTGCTGCTTGCTCACCTTGATTGTTTGTTGCTATTGATACTTTATTTGCTAAAGTAAAAATATTATCTATTTCTCGCCCTAAAAATAGTTTTATTGCTAGTAATAATAGCACAGTAATTAATAAAGCAACTATTATGCTACTAATAGTTGCTTTTACTGATTGTACTAGTTTATTTTTCATTTGAAATTCTCTTTGTTGCAACAGTGATAGCAAGGGCAATTACTGCTATTACAGAAGTTGTTAAAACAACATTAACATTATTTCCTGTATATGCTAATTTTCCATTATTGTTTCCAATTGTTTCAATTAGTTTTCCAGCATTGTTGTAAATTTCAACTGTATTCTTTTTGAATACTAATTTAACGTCTATTATATCTGCTGCTGAGTTAGCTATTGATTTTACTTGGTCTTTTTGAGCATCTGTTAATTTTCTGTAGTCTGTTGTTCCAGCTGCTTCCATTACAGCTATTGCTTCGTCTGCTTTTGCAACGATTGCATTTGCTTGTTCATCAGTTACAGTATTTTCTGATAAATATCTTTCTACTTTTACTTTATCAGCTGATGTCATTCCATATTTTTTTCCTTTTGCATATAATTCGTCTGCTAATGTTGCTGTTGTTGCAGCATTTACCAATGTTGCACATGCCATTACTATTACGGCTGTTAAAATTGATATTAATAAACTCTTTTTCATAATTATCTCCCTCTCTTTTTTTATTTTACTATTTGATTATAACATTTTATATTTTATTGTGCAATAGTTTTTTGAAATTTTTTGTTGTTTTATAAATTGCAATAAAATCTTCTGATTAATTTATTATCAAATGTTATTGTTTTAAATTTATCTTTAAATTCTGTTTTATATTTTTTCTCTGATACATCTGCACTATATACATATTTTATTTCTAACTGTGTTGTTAGATTTTCTACCATTCCTCTTTTTATTTCTCTTTGTATTGTTCTCACACTTTTATTTAATAATTTTGCTATCTCTGAACATGCCTTCTTTTCTATGTTATACCATCTTTCTATTTGTGTTTTTTCAACATAATTTAAATGTTGGTATTTCTTTTTTTCTATTTTTTTGTTATAATCTTTTTGACACATATTTTTACAAATCCTTTCAATGTTTTCTTGACAATCACATTGTATCATTTGTAATCTTATGTGTCTATTTTTATTTCAAAGTGCGTCACTTAATTTTACCATTTATAAATTTTTGGTTGTTTTTTAAGTTTAATATTATTTTTAAAATTATTATATAAAAAACACATCCTATTATTGCACCCGCAGTATCTATCGAAACATCTGTAAATCGGCTTGTTCTGCCTATTACAAACAGTTGGTGAAATTCATCTGTACATGCATATATAAATGATATTATTATTGCAATTATTATTGATTTTGACTTTTTTATATTATATTTTTGCATACAATTCAATATTAAAATACTTAATATGCAATATTCACTTGCATGCATACATTTTCGTAATGGCGTATTTAATTTTTCTACAAGTCGTTCTTTTGGTGCCTCTTCATTGTTTTTAGGCTTTTCTGCAACTTCTTTATTAGGTTCTGTTGTTGTCTTCTCCTCTGACTCCACACTTTCTTTTGAGTCAAAATTTTTTATTGTATTTACAGTTTCTTTTATTGCTTCTTTACTTTTTTGATTCGATTCTTCCCCTGACATTGCAGAAAAAGTAAATATTACTGCCATCCAAATTATTATTGATATTATATTTATAACTTTTTTCATTTTTTTACTTATTTCCATCTACATTCTCTATATTTATTTCCCATATATAGCCATATTCATTATAAGAAAATCTTACATTATATTTTTGATAAATTGATATACAATCTGCTATCTGGTATATGTTGCTAGGATATCTTACACCATAACTTCTTGAACCATTTAGCCCTGCTTTCATCTGCCCATCATTTGCAAATTTTTTTAAAATGCTATCTACATTTGTACGTATACATACACAACTTTTTATTGTATCTTGACTTTTATATAATTCTTGATTGTTATCAGCAGCAAGTTTTAACAAACGTTTTACTTCTCCGCCACTTCTAATTCCACTATATAATTCATATTGTTTATTACGTGTCATTGCTTCCATATCAGCTATTGTTGATTCTGCATTTTCGCTCTCACTTGATTGTGAATATATATACTCTCCTAATGAAATTACTAATAGTGCAAAAAGAACACTTGCAGCTATGATTAAAGCTTTATTAGTATTTCCCATATACTAATCCCCCTCTTAGTTTTTTCTTATTACCTTTTGGCTATTCTTTTCACTTTCCAATAGATTCTTTTTATTATACTTGGTGTATATGTATATTTTTTTACCAATTTATCAAATGGCATTTTGTCTAAATTTTCGAAGAATTTTTTTCTATTATAATCTGGTTTTACAGATTTTGTCATACTTGGATTATATCTTATTGCTTCTTCAAAATCAACCTGTTTATAAATTATTTTATCTTTTATTTGTTCAAATATCTGCTTTCCTTTTTCTGAATTTACTATTACTAAAGATGTTCCTTTGTCATCATCCATTTCTGGAGCAACATTCTCTATTCCCCAAAAGTCTGCTAATGTTATGTCTGATGCTCTATTCTTTTTCTTGAATTGACAGTTGTAACATGATTCTCTTAAGCTTGTGTTTCTCAAGAATGCTTGCATATATGGGTCTTGATCCAAATTATTTATATAATTCTGACCATCTTTATATTCAAACTTCATGCTGAATTTTCTCCAGCCTTCATCTTTATTTCTAAATGATATATTTTCTGGATTCTGACCTGATTGTTCTTTTCTAAATTTCAAATACCTTTCCCATACTTTATGTGGTGGAACTCCATGACAAATTATGTCTTGTGTATACAATTTTTCATATTCTTTATTCAAATATTTTTTTAGCCCTTCAATTTGACATGGCGTTCCTGTAAATAGCACATATCTTCCATCTTCTAAAAATTCTTTTACTTTTTTTAAACTGTCTCCAATTTGACTTTGTGCATATTTGGATCCTCTGAATTTTTCACAGTCTTTTTTGTTTTCTGCATATGTATGAATTATGCTATAGTTCTCATCAAATGCTACTCCAAATACGACGCCTCCATTTTGTAATATATTTTCTGCCAATAATGTGAACATTCCTCCGGATGAACTACTATTTCTTATTTTATTATCTTTATTAATACAAGCAAAAGCTTTAGGCATCTCATCCATATAATTACCTACCTTTCTACTTTTTAAATAGCTTATTTAAAGGTTTAGTTACTAATTCTTTTTCATATTGATTTGTTCCAAATTTCCACATTATTCCTAAATACAAAACTGTATAAATTAATATTTGGATTACTAATTTCAAATTATTATCTATTGGCCAAACCTTTTTTATTATAACTCCAAAAAAGGCAACTACTAATACAGGTATACTCATCTTAAGAATATTTTTCCAAAATTCAGGTATATTTATATGTGTTTTTTTATAATAGAAAATATTCATAAATATTATTTGACCGCAAATTATTGATAATGATGTTCCTATTGCAGCACCAATTCCGCCGTATAATTTTGCTAAAAATACAGTGACTATCAAGTTAAATATTGCAAAAACAAATAATACTATAACTCTAAGCTTATACTGGTTTTTAGCTTGTATTATGTTTAAACCAACATTCTGTATTAATGGTATTGTTAGCGGTAACATTAATATGCAAGCAATCATGTATGATTGGCTATATTCTGGTCCAACCCATAAAAGATTTATAAATTCTTGTCCATATAATACAAATCCTGACATTATTAATGCCATTACTATGTATTGAATTCTCCCTGTTTGTATAAATACCTGTGAAAATTCTTCATCAGTAGCTTTTTGTTCTTCCATCTTAGCTACTTTAGGTAACATTACTCCTGTGATAGCGGTTGAAAAATTTAAATACATTTGGTTTAACTGGCTTGCTACTGAATATATAGCTACTACAGCTGTACCTGATATTGTCCCTAAAATAAATTGATCCACATTCCAATTTATTTTGTCCATAATACTATTTAAAAATATCCATACCGAATATGCCATTATTTCTTTTAGTAACTTTATATCTATCTTACCAAATTTAAGTTTAATATGTAATTTTTGTTTACAATATACATAGTTTAATATCAGTGTTACCAAATTAAGTACTGTATTTAAAATAACTAAAGCTATTGATTTATATCCAACGTTTAGCAAAACTAACATTACTATAGGTGTAGCTATAATTCTTATTAAATTAAGTAACTTAGAAAATATAAATTTTTCATATGCTGTTATTATTGAGCTAAATACACTTAATGGAAATGTTAACACCAAATTTAATGTTAATATTCCCATCAAAACTTTTGCTTTTTGCAATTCCTCATGTGTCATGGAATTTCCAAATAATTTATCGACATTTATCCATAAAATAGCTCCTATAATTCCTGCTATGATACCAATTATCGTATAAATTATAAGAAACATTCCATGTAGCTTTTCTTCTTTTTCTTTTTGCTTGCTTACCCTATATTTTGTTGTATAAATTATTATTGCATTTCCAAAGCCAAAATCTAATATTGTTAAATAGGAAACAACCGATGTGACTAATGAATATAATCCATATTCTGATTGCCCTAGTTTTGCTGTTAATATTGGTGTATATAATATTCCAACTAGCATGTTTACTACAATTATGGCATATGATAATATAGCTCCCATTTTTATTTGACTTTTTTCTTTCAATTGATGCTTCCTTCCTTATTTTTCTCATCATTGCTGCTATTTAAGATTTTTTCTATATACTCATTTGTTTTTTCTTTTTCTAATTCGAGTATTTTATAACATTCTGTATAATCACATTGTAACAGTTCTTCTGGTATTTTTCCGTCTTTACTATATCTTTCTTGTAATTGAAATTTTGATAATAAAGTTTCTAATCTTGAATTCATATTTACAATATTATCTTCTCTATCAAAAACAACAAATGGTTTATTGTAAATTATAGAAAATATTGAACCATGATAAGAATCAGTACATATCATAAAGGCATTTTTTACTAAGTATAAAAATTCACTTGGTCCTGATGCATATAATGGGTCATTTTTATCCATTAAGTTAATTATTGTACAACCATTTTGAGTTGCTACATTTTCTATTTCTTTTCTTCTTTTTTCTGATAAATTACCTAGAAAATAATTTAATATGTATTTGTCCGTTGTTAATTTTCTAGGTTTTTTAGAAACCTTATCCCATTCTTCTGCTGTTAACATCATTGTTGGATCTATTAGTACTTCTGCATCTTTTCTTCCTGTTAGTTCTTCTATTATTTCTTTGCCTCTATCTTCTCTTACAGAAAGATTTTGCATTTCTAATAAGTTGTTTTTATAATACTCTTTTAATTCTTCTGGTATTTCGCTAATTCCAAAACTTGCACTAAAAGAACTTCTTTTTTCTTTTGGTGCAAATTTTAGAAAGTCTATGTCTGACATTCTATTGAAGTTTGGATTCCAAACTTGGTCACTTCCCGTTATGTAATAGTCATATTCCTTTTCTAATTTATTAGGAATGTAATTCATGTCTATATGATATTTTGAATATTTTATATTTTGGTTAAATTTCATAAAGTTGTTGTATCTCTTGTATTTTGGCTTTATGATTAATATTCTTTTTATTAGCTCTTTTAGTTTCTTTTTAATATATCCTTTTCCAACTATTCCTTTTTGATTCAATATTGTCTCTACTTTTATTTTGTACTTTTTTAGTATCTCTTGTGTCGCATAATTTTGTAGTCTGTTTCCTAAATTACAATCATCATTGATTGTTAGAATTGCTAGTTTTCTCTTTTTTTTCATTTGTTTTATATATATTATTATCAAATATTTTTTTAATATCGATAATTTACTCCTTACTTTTATATTGTAGCTAAAAACTACTTGTTTTAGATATTTACGAGCATTATTAATGTATTTTTTTATAACATGCTCTGGCAAATAATTATACTTTATAAACATTTGTAACGAATGATTCACATATTCGTTTCTAATTAGTCTGTCTAAATTATTTATTTTATTATCTACTGCTAATTTACTCATTTTATCAAACGCAATAAATTCAGTATACATTTTTTCATTATATGCTTTTTGATTTGTTACACTGCCTTCTCTTCTATAATAATTATAACCTATATACTTTGAAAAATATATTGGTTTATTACAATGCAATAAATAATTAAATACAAATAATCTATCTTCATTATAACAAATATCCTTATCAAATCTAATATTATATCTATCAATAATCTCTTTTTTAAATAATTTATTGAATATGAAACCTTGATAATTCATATTATATTTTCCATTCAAAAATAATATTTTTAAAGTTTTAGTTTTGCTTAAAATAATATCATTTTCCAACTTCTTTATATTATCAATCAAGTTATAGTTCTCAAATACTCTATGGTACGAGCATATGCTCATATCATTATTCTTTATATTCTCGTATAAAATTTCTATAGTATCTTTTTCTATCCAATCATCACTATCTATAAATAATAAATATTTTCCATTTGCCTTTTCTATACCAAAATTTCTTGTCTCTGATACTCCATCATTATTTTTGTTATAAAATCTTACATTATTATATACTTTTTCAAAATTTTGACATATATTTATACAATTCATACTAGTTGAGCCATCGTTGATAAGTATAATTTCTATATTTTTATAAGTTTGATTAATTATACTTATTACACATTTTTCTAAGTACTCTTCCGTATTATAAATTGGAATAATAACAGATATTAGTTCTTTCATTTATTTCCCCTTTTTGCATAATCTTTTCAAACTTTTGTACTATATATTGCTTTTGGTTTTTAATTTTAGTCTTATCAATTCTATTCCATCATTAATCATTTTATCCTTTAGTATAAATAATAATATAAAATATATAGCTCCCGCAATTAATATTTGAATCATAATTGAAATTATATTGTTTGTTATAATTTTTCCTGCTATTAAACTCATAACAAGCATTATTATACTTGCTATTACATAATTTCTCATAAGTTTTATAATTTTCAAAAAGCTTATTTCTTTTCTCACCATATAAAACTGCACACCTGTTACAGTAAACTCTGCAATAACAGTGGCTATTGAAGCTCCCACAGCTCCCCATAATCTTATAAAAATCATGTTTAAAACAAAATTTACTATTGCTCCAGCAGTAACAGAAATAGTATATTCTTTTTGTTTCTTTGTTGGTAATAAATATTGTGTTCCTATAACATTGCTTAGCCCTATTGCTAAAACGATAGGTACAATTATATTTATTAATATAATAACCTTTTCATATCCACTACCATAAAAAATTGGTACAAACTTATTTGCAATACTTATCATTCCAAACATTAGTGGAAAAACAAGCATTAAAACAAATTGAAAAGACCTATCCATATATTCTCTTAGTTTCTTTTTATCGCCTTTTGCAAATGTACTCGCCATTCTTGGTACCATAACAGTTCCTAAAGCTGTAGATATTGTTATTAATAATTTTATCATTTTTTGAGCTTGTTCGTAAAATCCAACTTCTGATTTGTCTTCTACAATAGATCCTATCATTGTCTTATCTAATACTGTATATATTTGAACTGCAACTTGCGGTATAAACAATGATATAGTTGGTTTTAAATGTCTAAAAATTTGTAATTTTTTTATTTGAATCTTTTCTATATATTTAGGTATATACATCCATAATGATATATTTCCAAAAAATGTTGACAATACATATATTAAAAAATATTTATTTAAATCATTAGAATTTTTTACAAATGTAAAAATACATATTACACTAACTACTTTTACAATTGTATTTCTTATAACTGTCTTTTTAAATTCTTCAATCCCTTGAAAGAACCAACTAATATCTAAAGCATTTGCTATTATTTCTAGCATTAATATTCTATAATAAATGCAATATTGTCCCCTCATTGCAAATGTAATATAGAATATTATCATTGATATTCCTAATGTAATAAACCTCATTAATAATATTTCATAAAAAACTTTACTTCTCTTTTCTTTGTCTTCCTGTACATATGCAATTTCTCTTTGACCATACATTGCTACACCCAAAGAACCAAATAATATAAAATATGTAGTTATTGAAAGTGTATAACTATATATTCCAATTGCTTCTGCACCTAATACTCGTGATAAATATGGAGTTGTTATTAAAGGAACTATCATTACTAAAATTTGATATGTTAAGTTATAAATATAATTTTTCTTTACACTTTTAGCCATAAATCTCTTCCTTTACACATTTTAATGCTTCTTCTATTACTTTATCCATATCATAATATTTGTATTGTCCTAATCTGCCACCAAATATGACTTTTTCGTCTTTATTTGCTAATTCTTTGTATTTACTATATAATTCATTATTTTTTTCATTATTAATTGGATAGTATGGTTCTTTATCTTTTGTCCATTTATCTGAATATTCTCTTGAAATTACTGTTTTAGGTTGCGTTCCAAATTCAAAGTGTTTATGTTCTATTATTCTTGTATATGGAACTTCATACTCAGTATAATTAATAACTGCATTTCCTTGAAAATTTTCTTTGTCTAATACTTCATTTTCAAATCTTACACTTCGATACTCTAGTTCTCCATAGCAATAATTATAATACTGATCTATTGGTCCTGTAAAAATAATTTTTGAAGCCAGCTTGTCTAATTCTTCTTTATTTTCAAAGTAATCACAATTCAATCTCACCTCAATACCATCAAGCATTTTTTCCACAATTTGAGTATATCCCCCAATTGGAATTCCTTGATATTTATCATTAAAATAATTATTATCATATGTAAAGCGAACTGGTAATCTTTTAATAATGAAACTTGGTAGTTCTGTTGCCTTTTGTCCCCATTGCTTTTCTGTATATCCCTTTACTAATTTTTCATATATAGTTCTTCCTACTAATTTTATAGCTTGCTCTTCTAAATTCTTAGGTTCTTCGATATCAATATTTTCCAGCTCTTCATTGATTTTTTGTTTTGCTTCTTCTGGCGTAAATACTCCCCATAATTTATTAAATGTATTCATGTTAAATGGAAGATTATATACTTCATCTTTATATCTCGCAATTGGTGAATTTGTATATCTATTGAACTCAGTAAATTGATTAATATAATTCCATATTTCTTTATTGCTTGTATGAAATATATGTGCACCATATTTATGTACATTTATATCTTCAATTTTTTCTGTATATATATTTCCTCCAATATGTTCTCTTTTATCTATTACTAAGCATTTTTTTCCTTGTTTATTCGCTTCATATGCAAATACTGTTCCAAACAAACCAGAACCTACTATTAAATAATCATACATAACCTCTTACCTCTTCATCATTTTTTATTTTTTCTATTGGATATTTTGCCATAAAAATATAAATTAACATTATAGCAAAAAAGTCAACAAACATATAACTTAATACAAACAAAAATCCACATAATAATATAATCAATGTATAATAACTACTTTTATGCTCTCTTTCAGGTATTGAATTATATTGTTTTTTTAATAAGTCTTGCAAATTATATATAAAAAACATATACAAAAAAAATCCAAATATCCCCCAAGCTAAGATAATATCTAAATATGTATTATGCGCAACCATATCCTCAAAAAATTCGTTTCCCATTTCATGTCCAATACCTAATAAGTGATTATATTTCGAACTACTTCCAAACATTAACCTCATTGGATTATTAAGCAAAATATTAATATAATATTTTTGAATATAATCCCTTCCTGTAAATGCTGATGTTGTTGATGTTCTATATAAGTATTTTTCAGTAATATAATCAAATTTATTTGTAGTAAATACTATGCCAATTATTGCACAAACTATCCAAAACGCACAAATCATATTTTTTATTTTTAATTTACTTTTACTCATGTGCATACATGTTTTAATAACAAAACCAGCTATCAGTAATATTATAAAAGTTTTTGATATAGATAAAATCCCCATAATCACAAACATACATTCTAATAGTATTTTTAGCCATTTTTTTTCTATATATATATCTGTCGAAAAAATCAAAATTAAAGCATCTACACAATAATAATTAGGGTCCCTTAACAATCCAATGAATCTATATGCTGTAGGTATATTATTGATACCATACTTTGTAATTGGATAAATAATTGCACACAAAAACGCCAAAGCATACCCTGTTGCAAAATATTTATAAACTTTTTTCTTATCAATTTTGTCTTGATGCCCTATATACAAAATCAAAACCAAATACGAAGAAATCCAAGAAATCATGGATAGTATCGAAATATCTATTTGGCCATTTATTCCCATTAATATTATATCATATACAACAATCATTAAAAATATCGAAAGTATCCTCTTATTGAATTTCCATCTATAAACAATTACCAGTTTTAATAAACAAATAAAAATTCCAAAATTAAAAATATATTTAAATCCGCTATCATCATATAAGGCTGAATTTGGATGCAAATAGAATAATGTCGCCAATAATGTTTCTTCATCAGCAAAAAATATCACAATTAAATTTACAACTACTAATAATATCTTTAAATTTAAAAAACGAGTTCCTAAACATGCAATAAAAAAATTAGCCAAATTAATTGTTATTAATATTTTTAATATTAAATCTTTTTTTTTCATCTTTTCCACTCTAAAAAATTCCCTTTACTATTATATTATTCAAATCTTTATCAAATTTCAAATTGCTTTAATTTCAAAATTGTTTTTACAATTATATTATTTATTTTAGACTTAACTTTATTACTAAATCTTTGTTCTGTATTTTCTACATTACAAACATAAACTTCTAAGTTATTTTTTTCTATCCAAACATTAAACAATCTTTCAGCTAAAAATCCAAAAACTCTTTTTTGATAGTCATTTCTCAATCCAAGCTCAATTCTCTTTTCTACATTACTTAAAATTGTAAATAACCATTCACAATATTTATCTATTAACTCTTTCTTTGCAACAAACATATTTAATGTATGAACAGAATGACCTTTCATTATTTTATCAAAACTTTCTAAATATTCTGGATAAATTTCTTCTATTACTTGCCTACACATTTCTAGGTCGGAAGCAATATGATTTTTTTTATATACCTCATCTACTGTTAAAATAGTATACCATTTAGGTGGTAAAATTATATCTTTCTTTTTATTATTTAATATTTTTAAAATATCATTTTTAGTTAAATAACCATTATTCTTTTTAAAAAATCTTCTATAATGGCATAATCCTATATATTCACATTTTATATTTTTCCAAATCCAATACAAGCCAGTTAATTCACAATAAAATTTATTTTTTTCCGATATATTATCTTTAGTAGAATCGATTAATATGTCTTTTTCATCAGTACTATTTTGTCCAACTAATAGCCTTTTATAAATTTTATCTAATTTCATCTTTTCTAAATTAACACTCTTATGCATTACTACAAATATTTTAACATCATTTTTTTCATTCATCAAAAATTGTCTCCTTTTTTATCCCATTAATATATTGTGTAAGATTTAAGTATTTTGTACAAAATAACATATCATCCTCTACAAATCCAGATTTACTATATTCTTTTATATATATAGATTCACTCTTAGTGAAATTATTATTTGCCGTAAAAAATATCTTATTTTTGTAAGGTAATTTATTAAATTCATCAAACTCTTTATATTCACAACCATTTTGGTCATTAAATTTAACTATAAGATTTTTTAAATTAATTCTTTGCTTTCTTCTATTCCACTTTTCATATGCTTCCTTTGAAGACTTATAATGTAGAAAATGTATTTCTATATCATTTAGCTTACCTATTGGATAACTCCCAAATCTTTTATCTTTAGAAGAAATATATTCCTTATATTTCGAATCTTCAGGCTTTATAAATTTCATATCCATATTAATATATTCTTTCAAATTTTTTAAAAATATAATATAGTCACTTGGCATTATAAATAATCCAACTGTTGGAGTTCTATATTCGATGCCATATCTTCTATAAACCCATCCAGCCCAACAGTTATTAGATATTATAGAAAAATCAATATTAAGTATTTTCTTTCTTCTAAATCTCGATATATACTTTTCACTAATTCCTGTTGTTGTTTTTGAGCATATCTTTCTTATAACAATTTTATTCATTTTCTGTATTCCTCTCATCACAAAGGCTTATATAAATTCTTTTTAACTTTTGTGCTTCTACTTTTATATTAAACGAGTTGTTATCAAAATATTTAATTTCTTCTCTTTTTAAATACTTATTACTAATGCATTCTTTCCAGTCATCCAAATTTTTTAAAGATATAAATTTAACATTATCATTTATTTTTACTTCTTTTGTTATTGTATCTGAAAATAAGCATGATAGCCCATTGCATTGTGCTTCTATTCCAACAACTGGTAGCCCTTCATATAACGATGGCAATACGAACAAATCAAAAGCACTATAAAATTTATATACATCATTTCTTGGATTAATAAAAATAACATTTTCTTCTAAATTATCTTTTCTTCTTTGCTCATGTAATTTGCTTTCCAAAGGTCCTGTTCCTATTATAAATACTTTGTATTTAATTTCTTTTTTATCCAACTCATTAGCAATATTTAATAAATATTCTTGATTTTTTTGATGTACAAATCTGCCTATGTTTCCAATTAAATATTCATCATTTTCTATGTTAAATTCTTTTCTAATCTCTTCTCTATACGCTTCATTAAACTTATATTTTTCACAATTTATTGCATTATTAACAACACAAAATTTTTTATTTTTAAACATAGCTTTTCCAGCTTTATCTGAACACGCAAAATAATTAGTAGCATTATGTATTGTTAATGGCAATATTAAATTATTTCTAATTTGCTTAATTTTATTATCACTCGTTTCTGTAGCATGAGAGTGAATAATTCTAACTTTTATTCCATATTTTTTTGCATAATATAAAAATATGGCTCCTGCATTTGCCACATGGCAATGTATAATATCATATTTATTTGCATTTTCTTTAAAAAAATTTTTAATTTTATATATGTAATCAAAAAAGTTTTTTGATGCATTTTTAGATAAATTATATATCTTATTTCCATTTGCTTTTATTTCGTCAAAATAATCAGATTTAGTATCTAAATTAGCTACAACAAAATCTATATCAATATTAGAAATATTTCTGTAATAATTCATTGCATAACTAGCTACTCCATTACAAATTCTTAGTGATGGCAAAACACATAAAACTTTAACTTTTTTCATTTTTTCCCCCGTCTAAAATACCTTTTATATAAAACCTTTATATTTTGTGGTATTATATTTTTTAAAATGTACTTCAATTTATTTTTATTTTTCAAGTATTTACTTGCATACTTTTCAAAAGATAATTTATCTAATTCTTTATATATAACATCTCGAGTTTGAGGTCTTAAAGTTGGTTGTCTCAAATTACCATTAAATTTAGTTACATTATCTTCGTTATATAGTCTATACTCAACTTTATTTTCTATTTTACGAAACAATTCCTCGCCCTTTTCAGTATTTATAATAGCTAAAGACACTCCATTTTTGTCATAAAACTCATAATCAAATTGCTCTATTCCCCATAAGTCTCCCAACGTAATATCTCCAACTCTATCTAAGTTTGAATATTTACACTCATAGCAACACTCTCTATATATTTTTCCATTTAAAAAGGCTGTATAATATGAGTCAAAATCAGCCTTGCTATACTTGATTTTTGTTTTTGTTTTTATTTCTGCACAAAATCCCATCCCCCAATTAACCTTATTTTTGCTTCTAATATTATATTCTATTATTTTCTCACCGAGTTTTTTCTCTTCATTTTCTAAGTATCTTTTAAAAATTTTTTGACTTGGAACCCCATGGCAAACTATATCTATTGTATATAAATTTTCATAATCTCTTTTTAGATATTTCTTTAGTCCTCCAATTTGGCATGGCACTCCAATATATAAAACTTCTTTTCCTTCTTCTAAAAATCTCTTTGTTTCAGAAAATGTATTTCTAGTATTACTAGTCACATACTTTGAACCTCTAAATTTTTGAAGTTCTTCTTTTTTGGTTGCATACATTTGATTAGGCATCAAATTTTCATTGTATGCACATCCAAAAACAACTCCATTATTTTTTACTATCCATTCTGATATAAGATATGCTATTCCTCCTGACGTACTATTTTTAGCAATTTCTTCTTCTTTTGGTTTTGCACCTATAAATTTCTTTTTTTCCAAATTATTATCGTTATGAAATCTATCTATCTGGCCACACGTTTTTCTACATAGTCCACAGTTTATACATTTTTCCTTATTTACTTCTGGAACTATAAATCCTTCATCATCCTCTTTCATTATAATTGCTTTTACAGGACAAATTTGCTCACACGCTCTACATCCAGTACAATCTTTTTTATTTAGAATCTTGATAAATTTTTCCTCCATATTACCTCCACTTTTAGTCCTTTAACACTTCATCAAAATATCCAATTGCTTTTCTTCTTTCTTCAGTAAGTATCTTATTAGCTTCCTCAAAATTAACTTCATTGTTTGCTAACGAAACATCATTATAATCATCAACAATTCTTGATTGTAAATTAGTAATTTCTAAAATACTTTTTACCCTCGTACTATATTTTTCAGGAAATACAATCATAAATTGTGTATTAAAATTAATAGAAAAAGCAGTCGCATGAAAAGAATCTGTTACAACATATGTTGCATTTTTAATTAGCGAAAGAAAATCTTCAACTTTAACGTCACACTTCATCTTTCCTTTTTTATAAAATTCATGTAATGCATATGAAACATAATATATATCTAAATTTTTTTCTTTTGCTAACTTTTCAACATATGCATCGATTTTTTTATTTCTATTCAAGTTATATACAAATATATATTTCTTATTTTCATATTTTTTTGAAGCTACTTTTGACCATTCATCTCCACTTAATAACAGTGTTGGGTCTAATACATTAATTCCACTATGTATTCCTAGATTTTCTAAAATTTCAACACCTGATTTTTCACGCATTGCAATATCCGAATATTTCATTAATAATTTTTTTGTTTCTTCTTTTTCCCAATCTTCTAATTTTCCCTTTCCAAAACTTGCAGCATACGCAAAACATTTTTTACCATTTGTTTCAAAATCCAAGAAAAATGGATGGTCAATTTTTTCATTCCAACCAGAATTCCACACTTGATCACTACCAGTACAATAAAAATCTGCTTTAGGAGGATTTTTTATAAAATCTTCCTCATTTTTATATATTCTATCACTTAAATTAAGTTTTTTCTTTATAAATCCATGAAATCTTTTAAATCTTAAGACATATGACGGAAACATTATAATTCTGGCAACATTCCTAATTATAAAACTCTTTTTGAACTTATCACCTTTATTTTTGATTCTTTTTAACATTCCGAACATATGCATTCGTTCTGGATAGTAATCTATGAATTCAACATCATATCCTTTTTTTTCTAAAACTTCTTGAGTAGCATATGCCTGTAATACTGAGCCATAATTTACTATTCTATGTAGTGTAATTACACTTATTTTCTTTTTCATGTATTCTCCCCTTTTTATTCTGTTTCTTTCTTAAAATTTTTCTATACAATAAATCTCTAATCTGGTTCGGCATCAAGCACATTATAATATGAGCACATGAACTAATAACAAAATCCTTTTTGGAATAAAAACCATTCTGTAATTGTTCCTTTTTAAACTTCAATATAGATTTCAAATATTTAAGTCCTCCTCTACGTTTATAAAAATTCGTGCTAACTCTCATGAATACTAAAATCTCTTGAAAATTATAGCATCTTGCCTCATGTTCTATCATTCTTATCCACATATCATAATCTTCAACTAAATAATAAGAACGATAATTTCCCGCTTCTAAAACCTTTGATTTTCTTAGCATTACTGATGGATGTCCAAAAGGATTTCGTCTTCTTGCGAATTTTTTTATTTCTTCATCGGATTCTGGTAAAATTCTATATGCCTGTACATTATTTATATTATCTATAAATTCCGCAATACTTGAACCAACTATATCTAATTCTGGCTCTTCTTGATATTTAATTAACTGTTTTTCACATCTATCTTTAACTGAAATATCATCTGAATCCATTCTCGCAATCAATTCATTTTTGCATGCATTTACACCGATTTTAAGAGCAGGACCCAATCCAACATTATTCTCAAGCTCTATAACATTTAATATATCTGGATATCTTTTACAATACTCCGATATAATATCATCCAATTCTTCTGTTAATTTTCCATCTTTAATAATAACAAAATCATTGGTCGGAATCGTTTGATTGAGTATACTTTCAATACTTTCTTTTAACCATTCTGGTTTTTCTTTATAGTAAACACTCATCAAAACACTATAGTTTTGCAAGTTTTCATTCATTATATTGCTCCTTCTCTTTTTATTACTGCTTCAATAGTCTTAAAAAACACTTTAACATCCATTTTTAAAGATAAATTGTCTATGTAATACAACTCCATTTGCATACGTTGTTCGTATGTAGTACAACTTCTACCATTAGCAGCCCAATATCCTGTTAATCCAGGAGTAACGCTTAAAAATTTTTCTGTATTTGTTCCATATTTTTTTAGTTCCTCTGCGATTACTGGTCTTGGACCTATTATAGTTAAGTCTCCCTTTATTATATTTAAAAGTTGAGGTAATTCATCTAAGCTTGTCTTTCTTAAAAATTTTCCAACCTTTGTAATTCTAGGGTCATTAGTTAGCTTATAATTTTCCTTGTATTCTTTCATCTGTTCTGGCGTAAATGCTTTTATTAATTCTTCAGCATTTGTTACCATTGACCTAAACTTGTAAAGCTTTATGATTTTTCCATCTTTTCCTATTCTTGTATGTTTAAAAAATACCGGTCCTTTAGACTCTAATTTAATAGCTAATGCTATTATTAAAAAAATTGGTGATAATACAACCAAAGCTATTGAGGCTAACACAACATCTATTATCCTTTTTATGTATCTATATATTGTTCGTTTATTTGTTAGTCTTTCATATCCTGTCATAGATGTATTACTTAAAATAGAAACATTTTGATTTCCCCCATCTATAACTTCTTCACGTGCAAAATTTGTATTCAATTTAGTTTCCCCCTCTTAAACATTTAAAAAATATTAGTGTTTCAAATTTGCAACACTCTACTTATAAATTTAACTAAAATTTTTTGCATCTTTTCTACAAACTTTGTCTATAAGTTTTCTCAATACTAGGTATATTAAGATACCTGTAAGCACTCCTAATGTATCTATCCCTACATCAAATAATCTAGCACTTCTTCCTGGAACAAAATATTGATGTATTTCATCTGTAGTCGCGTAAAATGCGCCAAAAAGTAAACTTCCTAATATCTTTTGCTTTTTGGTTTTCTCTATTGAATATGTATAATTCATTATTAAGAATCCGCCTATGGTATAGATTGTGTAATGTGCCCCTTTCCTAACAACTTTTTCTATACGCTCCATTGCTTGTTTATTTGGTTCTTCTTTATCTTTAGTTATAATATTAACAATTACTCTTGTTACTTTAGTACTTGTCCCACTTGACTCTGTTCCACCTTGATTTGAGAAATTGAATACTACTATCATCCATATTGCTATTAATATTAATTTAATTATTTTTATTTGTTCTTTTTTGTCGAATTTTATCATATCATATTTACTATACCATTTCTTAAGATTTTTTTCAATAGTTTTTCCGATTTTTATTTACAAAAATAGTAAGAACATTATAAATAACATTCTTACTATTTTCATTATTTATCTATTCAATTTTAATTTAAGCTTCTGGTTCGATTAAACCATAATTTTTACCATCTTTTAATTTATGGATAACATTAACTTTAGAAGTTTCAACATTAACAAATGCTAAGAACATTTGAGTTGGTCTTTCTTGCAATTTTAGTTTTGCATCTTCTGGTGTCATTGGTTTAATATCATAATATTCTATTTTTAATATTTCATCTGTAACTTCATGTACTGGACCTTCAACATCTAATGATTTTAAACTTGCCTCTTTCATCATTTTATCTTTCTTTGTTTTTGATTTTCTGATTTGTCCTTCTAATATATCTATATCTTTATCTATTGAAGCATATAGGTCTTTATCCTCTGTTACTGCTCTGAACATTTCACCATTTGCTGATACTTTTATTTCTGCAATTTGTACATTTTTTTCTACTCTTATTGTTACATCTGCTTCTGCATTATCAAAGTATTTTGCTATTCTGTCCATCTTTCTTTCTACATAATCGTTTATTGCTTCTGTTACCTTTAGTTCCTTTCCTGTTATTTTTATTTGCATAAAAATCGCTCCTCTCTTTTCGTTATATTTTTTAGTATATTTTTATTATACCTTTTATTTCCGTTTTTGGCAAGGTTTTGTTGAAAAAAATCATTTTTGTTCACATCAATTGTAACACTACACAATAGAACAGATAAGAAAAATTGGAAATTTTTCTTTGATTAGTTTTTCGTCTCTCAGGTCTTCACCACTCATATTTTCTACTTCTTCTTTTGAAATCCATTTTACATCTAGGATTTCTTCTTGGTTAAATGAAATTTTTTCTTCTAATAATTCTTCTAACTTTTCCTGTCCACCATATTGAACAATCATATTTTTCATTTCTTCCAATCTTTTTTCCATTATTTCGATTGAATTTTTTTGTTTTACTATTGTTGCATTAGCCATTGTTTTTCTGTTACTATATCCATTGGAATTACAGGAGTTCCTTTAGGTATTTTTATAAACAAAAATTCTCCTCCTTTTATCCCATCTAGCACCTAAGTAAATAATCTAGGATTAGCAGATGTTGAAACAAAATTGTCATATTCTAATTGCTCTCCTATGTTTTCATTAATTCTTGCATCTCTTCTTATCAAAGTCATATCTTTAGTTGAAATAAATTTTTTTGTATTTCACTTATTCTACCAATACACTCTATAATCTGTGACATATAATCTCTTATAAATGTTTCTTCACTTGATTTTCTTTCGTTAATACAACTTAAATCACCTCTTAAAAATCCATTAATATAATTAAACAATCCATGTTTATATAATGATAGTGCTTTAATATCTTCTTGTGATAAAGTTATATCTTGATACTGCATACCAATTATTTTTCTATATTCATATTGAGATATTTGCGAATTAGCAATATCATCTGCATCCATTGTAGAAAACTTTTCTAACCTTGTTTTTTAAATTCGGCATAGTTATTAGTAGCAATAAATATCTCACTGCTTTTACCTCTTTCATCTCTTGTTTTTTCGTCTTGTATGACAAGCTAATCATTGGTGCGTTAAGACACCACGTTTGCGAAAAATATAATTCGATTTGTTATTAATACTTTAACATATTTAACAAAATAAATCAATATTTTAACAGGATAAAGACATGAAATTTATTTTCAACAGCATCAACCTCAATAGAATCAATAGTCTCAAGCATTTTAAAATATAAAAAATACGCTGTAACCATTGAAAAATCAATATTTCTATTAAATGATTTTCTAAAAAATTTCATTTTGATTAAAAACGTAATTTTGAGTAAAAAGCTCCTTATAATCACTGATATATTTAACTTACAGCGATTGAAAAAATTTTTTCATGTCTTTATCCTCAAAATATAGGCAGTAGTATTTACTACTGCCTATATCCATCCATTTAGAACACTTTATATAAAGCTTTAATATCCCATTCAGTTCCATCTCTTGTATCATTCAGAATGATTCCTTTGTTTTCAAGATTTTCTCTAATTGAGTCAGCTCTATTATAATCTTTAAGTTTCTTAGCATTAGCACGTTCAGAAATAAAAGATTCAATGTCTTTTGGACTAATCTGAAGCTTCTTTAAATACTTCTCCTTCAACTCAATGATAAATTTTTCTGGATTCTGTTCTAAAAGCCCTAAAACAGAATATACCTTACGAATATCCTTTACCATTTTAGCTAAGGTATTTGCTGTAACCTGTCTAGTACTCTTTTTTGCCTCATTCATAATTGCATTGGCATACTTAAAAATGTTATGCAAATTAGCAACTGCTGCTGATGTATTGAAATCTTCATCCATTACCTCAATAAATTTCGTAACAATTTCTTTGGAAAACTCGCTATCAAACATTTCTTTTGTTGCATCTCCGTTGTACTCTTCAATAAATTTCTGCATTTTTTCAAGAGTTTTATAAAAATAATACAAATGGGTTTCTGCAATCTGATAATCACTATCAAGAATGTCAACATCAGAAGCATAATGTCTTGAAAGCATTACATACTTTATTGTTTCATAGTTGTATTCCTTAAGCGCATCACGAATTGTAAGAGAATTTCCTAAAGACTTACTCATTTTTTCGCCATTGATTTTAATAAGACCACAATGAGTCCAATAATTAGCAAAATTTTTACCTGTTACTGCTTCACTTTGAGCAATCTCATTTTCATGATGTGGAAAAAGTAAGTCTCTACCACCTCCATGAATATCGATTGTTTCTCCTAAAGTATCTAAAGCCATAACAGAGCATTCAATATGCCATCCAGGCCTTCCATTACCCCATGGGGATTCCCATGAAATTTCTCCTGGCTTTGCTGATTTCCATAATGCAAAATCAATAGGATCTTTCTTTCCTTCCTCTAAATCGATACGAACTCCATTAAGCAGTTCATCTACATTTCTGTGAGAAAGCTTTCCATACTCTTTGAATTTTCTTACCTCATAATATACGTCTCCTTTTGCTGTTACATAAGCATACCCTTTATCGATAAGTTTTGAAATGAAATCAATAATCTTATCAATATATTCGGACGCTTTTGTTTTTACATCTGCATCGTTAACATGAAGTCCTTCCATGTCAATTTCAGTTTCAAGAATCTGCTCTCTCGAAAATTCCAACGCATTCTTTCCCACCTTATTTGCTCTGTTGATGATTTTATCATCGACATCTGTGTAGTTACGCACATATTTAACATCATATCCTCTAAACTTCAGATAATCAGCCATCATTGCATATACTATTGCTTGTCTTGCATGCCCTATATGGCATAAATCATATACCGTAATTCCGCATGCGTACATCCTCACTTTGTTCTCTTCAATTGGAACAAAGTTCTCTTTTTTGCCAGTCATAGCATTGTAAATTTTCATATCAATGTCCTCCTTAATGTTGTTTTATTGAAATGTAATAGCTCATTCATAATAACTTTTAGTATATTAAGAAATTTTTCTTAATATGAATATGCTATTTACATAAAACATTATATCAGTTTTTCCTTTATTTTTCAAGTTTTTTTATTATTTAACTTAATTTTTAATTATTTAAATAATATCCATATGCAATTTCATTATATTCTTTACCACCGATATTTGAATTTTTAAACCCTAATACTTTCCCATTAATTCTTTCATAAAATTTTCTTGCATTTAAATTATCTTTAAGACACCAAATTAGTACTTTATTTTTATTCTGTTTTTTTAATTCATTACAAGCATATTCTACCATTTTATTTCCTATACCTTGTCTTTGAAATCTTTTATCGATATATATTGCATATATTTCTCCATCATAGTCTTTAAATCTATCTATCTCATCTATTCTATTCCCATATCTACAAAAACCCATAATTTGATCATCTGCAACTGCAACAATAAAATTTTCATTATTAAAATTTTTTAACCACTTATTGGCTGTTTTTTTATAATCCATTTTTTCAAGATAAATATTATCTACAATTCCTTTATAACTATTATTCCATGTTTCAACTTTTATTTTTGCAACTGTATCTAAATCAGCCTTTTCTACAGGTCGAATTATCATTTTTCCTCCTATTCTACAGGAATTATCTCAATTCCCATTTTTAATAATTCTTCTGCTAATATTCCATTTCCTTCTATTATTTTACCTGAAAATTCCCCATTGTAAACTTTTCCATATCCACAACTTGGACTTTTTTGCTTTAATACTGCCATTTTTACATTATTTTTTTTAGTGATATTTATAACTTCTTTTACACCACGCATATATTGTTTTGTATAATTTTTTCCACTTAGTCCTAAAATTTTTGCGTTACCTCTTATTACATCACTTGCCGTTCCACCAACTATTTCACATGGTTCTCTTGGAATTAACAGTCCACCTAATAATTCTGGACAAATTTTTATTATATTTTTTTGTTCAAGCGTATCTACAACATTATTAGATACACTTGAGCCATTATATCTGCACTTTTCTCCACATAAACAAGCACTTACTAAAATTTTATTATTTGACAACATTAACCATCTCTTTTAATATATTTTTTCTTTCTTCTTTATTCATTGAAAGAGCATAATCCCAGCTCTCTTTAAATTCTGATTCAGGAAATGTCTTTTCATATTCAACTCTAAATAATGCTGCTTCTGCTCCGTATGTTTCTTCTATCGCATCGTATAAAAATAAATCAATTATTTGATGCTCATCTTTTAAATTAAATTTTTCCTTTAATTTTTCAAACATATCATATTCTGTTATTATTCTATGACTTAATTCATGATAAAATGTACCACATTTGCATCTATTATTATATCTAAAAACCATATTATCTTTAATAGAACTTCCTGAAAAATTACCTTTATCTTGATATCCTTCACATATATCGATTTTCACTTCTTCTTCGTTGAATTTTAAACCTAAATTCTCTTCAATTGATTTTATTATTTTATTTCCTTCTTTTTCTAAAACCAAAGCATATTCGATATAATGCATTTGATATTTTTTGTCTTTACATTCTAATACAATTTTCATTTTTTTCATCCTCTACAATAAATTATGTTTTTCTTTAAATTTATCAATGGTTTCATATTCATTTGAATTGTTCAAGGAATCAAAAAGTTTTTTTAATTTTGATTCCAATTTTCCATTTTTAAGTTCTTCTAAACCATTAATTGAAACTAATTCAGCTCTATAATCAGGACACATAGTTATATTTCCATCTGTTGCAACTCTCACCGTAAACTTACCTTCTTGACAGTATAACGGACAATTCTCACACTGCTCATCCCTTAATGTTAAATTACTATCTTTTAATATTATTTTTAACCCATTTTCCATTACCGCTGAATGACCGTATTTATTTCTTTTAAACTCAATATTATTTATTTTTTTTAACTCTGAAAGAAGTTCATTATAAGGAACATATTGCTCTTTAAAAAATTTAATATCCTTTTCATCATTTCTATTTGGGTACATTACTAAATCTAATAAAATCACCTCATCAAATCCTATTTCTTTACATTTTTCTAAATATTCTTTTAAAGTATTTAAATCCTCTCTTAACATTACCTTATTAGCTCTAACAGTAATATATGGACTAACTGTTTTAACGGATTCAATTACTGTCGATAAATTTCCGCCACCTGTTTCTTCCTTGAATTTTTTTTCATCAATAGTATCAAAACTTACTTTAACCAGAGATAATCCTTCAGGCATCTTACCTTTTTCATTGAAATATTTTCCTAGTAAAATACCATTTGTTGTTATTTCATTTCTTTCAAATCCAATTTTATGTGCATTTTCTATAATCTTATCCCAATTTTTGTTAAGCAATGGTTCTCCACCTGTCAATGTTACACCTGTAAATCCCACTTTTTTAAATACTTTTAATAAACTCATCAGTTCTTCATATGTTATATTTCCTTGACTTAATGGCGTTCTTCTAAAATCTTCCATTGCTCCCATTTTATCTTTTCTATATCCTTTATTTCCCTCACAATAAACACAATCTAAATTACACACTGATGATACTGCTATTCTTACATTTCTTTTAAATGTTTTTTCACTCATATTATATTTTCCTTTTCTAATATTTCTTTAACACTATATTCAGATTTTCTATTTCCGTTTGCTATTGCTTTTTTTGCCTTTTCTTTGTCTATAAATCCTACTGTTATTTCTCTTGATAATCTTGCTGAGTCCAAATGAAATCCCAAAATGTCTGTTGATTTTTCTTCACACGCTCTTGCTAATAAACATGCACTTCCTCCTGTATCTACTTCATGATCACCATTTTCTCTTTCCCATCCAATCTTTTGTAAAATTTCTGGTAAATCTTCATATTTTCTTCCAATTAAATAAGGTAAATGAACAATATATACTTCCGGTTTGTCTTCAAATGGCTTTAATTTTCTTATTGCAGAATATGTTCCATTACTTAAGCCTGTCCATTCGTTAATACCAACAAATACTATTTTTATATTTCTTTCTATTGCTTCGTTGTAATATGCTTTTATTGCAATTTTTCTACAAATTTGGCATGGTCTTACAAAAGGGAATGCTATTTGCTGTTTTGTAGAATAATATTTTCTACCTTCTTTATATATTTTTCTAAACTTTTCTTTAAATTCTTCTGTAACAGGTTCATCATATAAATCTGCCATCATTTTTAAACATTCTTTATCTGTTTCAGATATATATTTATGAATATTAATTCTTTCATAATCAACATTTAAATTGTTTGTTATTCTTTTTATTTTTTCTTTTACGCTGTTGGTCATCTTGTTATATCCGATTTCAAAGGAAAAAGCTAATGGTGTAAAACCTAGTTTTTTTACAGTATATAACATTGCTGAACTATCTTTTCCACCTGATAATCCAACCATACAGTCATATTTTTCATTTTTTATAAGTGTTTTTAAAAATTCCAATTCATTATCTAAAGTTTCTTGATTAAATTTTTTTGAATAGTCTCTACAAACATTACATAATCCATCTTCTCCAATTGTAATTGAAGGATTAGCAGTTGTATTTATACATTTTTTACATTCTCTTATTTCATTACTCATCTTTCTTCTCCTCTTTCTTTAATATCGCTTTTAAATTCCACATTTCTATTTTTATAAAATTCTAATATATTTTTACAAAATATTCTTTCTTGTTCTTTTTTATCTTGCCAAACTTTTTTGACTCTTTTAACAGCTTCATTATCAATTTGATTGGTATGTGGATTTATATTCCAATTATAGTCAACATCAAAAACAAGTTGTTCTATTGGAATATTTTGTTTTAATAACTCTAAATATTCACCTTCATAGTTTTTACGATTAATTCTATATGGTTGACTACTTATTAATAGATCTGGTCCGAGTCCAATTATTATATTTTTGTCATTTTTTATTATTTTTATAGCGTTTTTATCTAGTGCCAATCCATGTGTAAGCATTCCTCTAAGTCCATTATTAGAAATAAATTTTGTCCAATCTAAAGCATTATTTACTTTTTTTATATATTTTTTTCCTTCAGAATAATCTGTATTTTCTCTTGTGTCACATTCTACATGTGTTATTACAGGTAAATTATATTTTTTTAATAACTCTATAAATTCTTGTGGAATATCTTTTGGGGCTATTCCACTTCCAATACCATGTAATTTAATTGCAATGGGTTTTATCTTCTTTATAAGTTCCTCTACATATTGTAATTCATCTAATATTGGATGAATTAAAGGTATGAAATTTATATTCATTTCCTTTACATTTTTACACTGTTGATAATAATAATAATTTATATATTTATAAGGATTTTTATTTGTATTATCATATGTTTCATATGTTATTTTCCCATCTTTGTATTGCCATGTCATGCAAGGTACTATTTTGCCGTTTATAACGTATGCAGGGTTAGGCTGGGGCATAACATTTGCTTTTGTAATTCCATTTTTTTTACAAAATTCCACATACTCATCTAATTTTGATGTTCCATATTTATAATCAATTCCAATATGACTATGTGCATCTATAATTTCCTTTTTTCCTTCAATATTTTCTATAATATCTTCTATTTTATCAACTGCAATATTTAATTCATCATTTTCTACTATAAAATCCGCATATTTTTCTTCAGTTTCTTGGTATATATTATTTCTAGTAATTTTTTCCTCTATTTCTTCTTTTGACGAACCTCGTATACGTAATCTTTCTTCTCGCTGCTTATCTGTTGTTTTTATATATATCGAAACAATATTACACTTTAAATTTTTTTTAAGCTGTTCAATCATTTCTATATTGGTAACCAAAATTACATCTTCATCACAAATATTCTTATCAATTCCATATTGATTTTCTCCAATTTTAGTTGTTGCTGCAAAATGATTTATAAGCTTCAAATTATCAAATTGACTATTATTTACAAATATATAATCTCTTCCGTTAATTTCATTTGCCCTTTTACTTCGAGTTGTATGAAGAATTCCTCTTTTATAACCCCTTTTTACTAACTCATTTTGAATGGTGGTTTTTCCAGCACCACCACCTCCTAATAATATTACCAATTAAAACTCCTATAAATTGATTGTTAAAAAATTTGGTAAAAGAATATCTAAATATTCTTTATATATATTTAAAATTTCTTTAGCTTGACTTGGAGTTATTTGTTTATTTTTTTTAGGCATAATTTTCATCATATGTATTATTGCTTGTTGATAATATCCTGTTTCGATATTTTTTTCTATTTCTTCTTTATCTTTTTCATATTCATTGTTAATACTAACATTTCTATTTTTCATATATATTGAATTTAAAAAATTTATATATTCTTTAAAATTTTTAGTCATATCCATTACAGTTTTTGGCAAATTAACATCATAATTATATAATTTTGATGGATGTCCACCTGTCATCAATATTATTAATCTTGCATTATGATTTCCATAATTTTCAATCATGTCTTTCAATAATACTGCCGTTCCTCTTGATGATGACATTCTTTGATGATTAATTGATCCCATACCTGTTATAAAATATTTCTTTGTATGATATCTAGGTTTTAACAATAATGTTTCTGCATATGTCTTTTTAACTACCCATGTTTTCAAGTGTTCTTCACATACAAATAAATCTGTTCCCATCCAATTCACTATTTTGCTTGGTAAATCATTATTTTCTTCTATTTCATCTTTATTCAATTTTTCAAATACTTTCTCAAATATATCATAAACATTTTTACTTTCATTATATTTTCTGAATTTCATATATAAATCAAATAAAGTAAATAATTCGCTATCAAACATAGGGTCAATTATATATTTTTCATTATATTTAATTCCCATTCCATATTCTCTTAATAATCCCCAGTCACTTCTTATATTGTCAAATGCACCTATAAAGTTAGGTTTATGAAATGATTGTATAAAATCTATTTTCTTAAAATTTTCTAATGTTTTTTCTTTCCATTCTTCATCATCATAATTTAAAGCCAATTCATTTTTTGAATTCAAAATTAATATCTTGTGTTTTTCATAAAATTCAAACATAACTTTTACAAATGTTTCAAATTCTTCTGTATTAGTTGTATAAAAATTTTCATAGTCACATGATACGTTTATTTCTTTTAAATTCCAAATAGTTTGATATGAATAATAATTTAATATGTCCTCTGGTGTTTTGAATGCTCTTATAATACTATCTGGTGTTTGATATACCTTCAAAAAAATATTATACATTTTTTCTTTCTCTGTATATCCTTCTTCATCTTTAGATATTTTCTTGTTTAGTAATTCACAAGCTTTTTCAGCAGTAACACCACTAAAATGTGCTGCAATCGGAAAACATACTTCTTTTCCTTTTTTTCTTTGCATTCTTGCATTTATATCTGCTACAACAAACATTCTAGCATGATCGATGCTTATTGGACAAACGGGATAGATGTACGGCAAAGAAATCAAAAACTTATTTTCCATAAAATTCGCTCCTCTCATTTTTTCTAAT
>UMLR01053160.1_pt1 | contig 45546 bp, 51 predicted proteins | sample 1966741 | NCBI WGS metagenome assembly UMLR01 (sample SAMEA4836207, study PRJEB28245) | human gut metagenome | biome: gut microbiome; material: fecal sample | place: Denmark | collected 2008 | reverse complement strand
CGCTCTTCTGCACAGCCTCGGCATTGGCTCCGCTGTAAGTGGTCGACACGCGGATGGTTGGCGGAGCTATGTCGGGATACTGCTCTACGGAAAGGGCATACAGACCTATAAGTCCGGCAACAAGTATCACAACGGATATCACCATCGACAGGATGGGACGGTCGATAAACTTCTGCAGTTTCATAGGCTATTTCTCCTTTTTAGTTCCGGATGACGCCACCACCGTACCGTCTTTAAGCAGGCCGGCTCCCTCTGACACTATCACGTCGCCCTTGCGAAGGCCCGACTTTACGATATATTCCTTGCCGTCGTTTATCTCGAACACCTCAATGGGCGTAGACACGGCACGACCGTTGATCACACGATAGGCAAACACCTTGTCCTGAAGCTCGTAGGTTGCTCCCTGCGGTATCACCACACAGTCTTTACACTCGTAAGGCACCACCACGTTGGCCTGGCTTCCGCTCATTATCCTGCGCGAGCTGTTGTCGAACACGGCACGCACGCTGACGGTTCCTGTTGTCTTGTCGACAATGCCGCTGAGCACGTCTACCTTACCTTTTTTCTCATACACCGAACCGTCGCTCAGCTCAAGCGACACCTCGGGAAACGACTTGACGGCCTCGTCAAGTGAACCATACTGTGAGGTTAACGAGAGCACCTGCTTGTCGGACAGAGAGAAGTAGGCATATATCACCGAATTGTCGGATACGTGTATCAGCGGCTCCGTCATTGATGCGTCAACCAGCGCGCCTACACGAAACGACGTCATGCCGGCATAGCCGTCAACGGGACTTTTCACCTCTGTGTAAGACAGGTTGTTGAGCGCATCGGTAAGTTCGGCACGGGCCTGACTAAGGGCTGCCACCGCACTCTTATAGCTGTTCTGAGCCGTGCGCAACTCAAAATCGGATATCACCTTGTCGGCATACAACGACTGCTTGCCGGCAAGTGTCTGCTTTGCGGTTGCCTCATTGGCCTCTGCCGTGGCCACGGACGCGCGTGCCTTGGCTACAGCCGCACGGTATGGCACCTGGTCGATGACGAACAGCACCTGGCCCTTGCGCACATAGGCACCTTCCTTTACGCATACCTGGGTTATCTTTCCTGAAATCTGCGGACGCACCTCCACATCCTGGCGGCCTTCGGTTACTGCTGAATATTTAAGCGACAGGGTTCTGTCCTCGGCCTTCAGAGTCATCATCGGATAGTCGCCGCCGGCTGCCTGCTGTCCGGACTTGTTGTTACAACCGAACAAAATAGACAGGCAACATAAAATAAAAACATGTCTTAATCTCATACTCATTTTTTATTCTTTGATGTTTCGGGCACAAAATTATCCTGACAAAACGCTTGCTCTTTTGTAAATTTGGAGTAAGAATTTGTTCATTACAGACATCGTTAAGACTAATTTGCAAACGCTATGTCTATTTTGCGCTAAAAATTGTCCAAAAAGGACACTTAATAAGTATATTTGCAAGCACATCTTCATCGGCAGATCCGGCAAATACAGGCAATATGACAAAAGCGCCACGGCAGTCTGCCTCAAATACATAAAAAACTACCGTATGAACATTCACGAACTAATGCCTAAGTTTCCGCCTTCGTGCTATATCAAGGAGCAGATATTGCTGGTCAATCCGAACGAGTTTCACCGGCTTGAAGGTATCGACATTGACAGCAGCAGGGTATTCATTGTTGTGAGCGAAGGCAGTATTGACATAAATCTAAACGGAAAAAGATGCCACATAGAAAGTTGCTCGTGCATAGACAGCCTTGACACTGTGACCATACGAATAGAGAAATGTGAAAAAGATGCAAGGGCATGGTGCATGCTGGTTACATACACCTTTGCACGAAACTCGCTGAAAAACTTCAAGCCCGTGCCTATTGAGAAACTGCTGCAGACACAGGACATACCCATACACTCTTTCACAAAAGAAGCAATATCGCGAGTGGACACACAGCTAAGTTTTCTGGCAGATGCCATTGCCGCAAAGAATCACTATTATCATAACGAACTGGCTGCCGTGTTCTACAAGAGCATGTGTCTGGAACTGGGCAACGCAATAATGTCGAACGAAACAACCATTGACGACATGCAGCAGGGTTGCAGGCGCAGCGAGGCCGTGGCGCTCGACTTCACCAAGCTCGTGACAAAATATTTCACCAGGCAACATAACATAGACTTTTACGCCCAGGCCCTGAACATGTCGGCAAAGCATCTTACAAGAATAATAAAGAACACAATGGGCAGGACGCCTCATACGGTTATCTGCGACGAGATAACACACGAGGCAATGGCGCTGCTCGACGACGACAGAATGACCATAGGACTTATATCCGAAAAACTAGGTTTCTCAGATCAGGCGGCATTCTGTAAATTCTTCAAAAGGCAAGTGAGCATATCGCCTACTGAATACAGATTGAAAAACAAGAAGTCTGACTAATTGATAAAGCAAGGTGCGTATTTGTACACAAGCCCAATTCTGCCCATTAGACTCAGCGCTCAATACAACACGTTCCTTGCTTCATCAGAATAATTTATCAGCCCGTCTGAGATATAATGTATCTGTCCGAATGCCAAGGCATCTCAAGCAATGATGCTCATGCCCGACACAGACACTCTAAAAGACATATCCTAGATTCACAAAAAAGTTACTGTTCTTCAGGCTGATATCATCTTCTGTCTTGTTGATGTTTTTCAGGCCAATTTCATAGCCGAAACCTACATAAGCGTTCTTGGCGGCAATAAGACCTACTCCCATATGCAGGCCGGTGTCATAACGCTCAAGCACTCCGTTGTCTCCGAATGTATCAAGATCATCCATTATTTCGCCAGATATGCCATATGCAAAGTATGGACCTACGTTTACCTGCAACTGAGTATTGCGGTTAAAGTCATATCTGTAAGAGAGCAACAAAGGCAGCTCTATATAGTTTGCGTCTATTCTGTTGTTCTCCCTACCCTTTCCTTTTACGCCCTTGGCTGTATATTGCAGTCCGGTCTTTACATAAAGGCTCCTTATTATCGGGATGTGTGCATAGGCTCCGGCATTATATTGCAAAGAATATTTCTCGTTTGTGATATCACCCGTAAGCTTCGACATGTTTAAGCCTAACTCTATGCTGAACCGCACGCCATGATCGGCTTTATTTGTTGATAACTGCGGAGGGCTTCCATCATTCTGCGACATCACTGACAGATGTGCAAAGAACGCAATAACAAGAATAAATATCGTCTTCTTCATTTTCGTATAGATTTATGTTTTACCTAAATTGATGCAAATCCATTTCAAGGCGTACCCGCCAGGCAGACATATAGACGGCTAAGGTGCATCGCAGTCACGCAACAGCTACATGATATTATGCAAATGCAACAGGCCTGCAAGCTGCTGAATATACGGATAACCTTTGCGGGTATTTCATCGTAGATCATATTCGCCTGTATTTAATCTCTGTAAAAAAACGTTTAAGGTCATAAAAGGTTTCTCTTCATTCACTCGTTGGCATACTGCCATCACCATAAGTTTACGGCTATAAAGATACGAAAAATATTCCAACTCTGATTAATCTGAGTTTCCGTTTTTACACTTTGCGCGATTTTATCATAATCGCTCACCATGATTCTGCCGGATTATCATTTTATATTGAGCAGACTATAATTTGCCATTTTAAGTCATAGCAGACTATGTCAGAAAAAGAAAGACGACAAGAATACTACAAGAACAAATAAGCGGATGAAGACATCGGTATACCTGTTGAATAGAGTCACAGTCAGTCTTATCCGCGATAAAAATTTAACCATGCAATATAAGACAATCTGCTGTCTGCCATGGAAGCGCTAAAAGCATAATCACCTGCTAACATGCACGATGCAAAAGGTGCTGAACGGCAACACAAAAGGTATGCTTTTACCCTATAAAACATGGCTTTTCACAAGCTGAAAAGGGCACAATTTATACTGAAGACAAGCGTAAGGAAAATAAAAATTGTTTTATAAAAAACTCGTCACTCATCACATCTGCGCCTAACTCACAGAATATCAACACATTATGGTGTGACGAGTTGTATTAAGGAAACATCACAACGGCACAGCGGCATACCGGCGTGATGAGTTTACCCTGCAACTCATCACGCCATAAAATATTGTTGCACAAGGCTTTAGACAAGAATGTGACGAGTGACAAGTTTTTAATAAAAACTTTTTATTTCATTATATTAGTTACCTTTTCTGATTTTGGTTGACTTCTAACAGTCTTTTACCTGATTAAAGTTGACTCTGGCTAAACCTATAACTGTTATTGTTGTTGGCTCAATAATTGGAAAATAAACATAACAGCTTTTGCAAATCCAGCAATAACTGCACGGGGCGAAAATTAAATTATTGGCATGTTGGTCAAAATAAAATTATGGATCTGCCCCTGCTTTTCTGATTCATCTGGAAATATAAGAAAGTGCGCCTAACTGATATAATATTGCACACGCGCCATTGGTCCGGCATAGCCTCTTCATTATTGAGAAAATAATGATATAAAAAAAGCGCCTTTTCCCTCACGGGAAAAAGCGCTATTGTAGAGATATATTCGACGTTATTATTCTGCCTTAGCTTCTTCTGTAGCTGTTTCCTCTGCTGCAGTCTCAGTTGCAGGAGTTTCAGCAGCTTCAGCAGCCTTAGAGCGGCGGCTACGACGAGTCTTCTTGGCAGCCTTGGGAGCCTTAGCCATGTTCTCATCATAATCAACGAGCTCTATGAAGCACATTTCAGCAGCGTCACCTTGACGGAAGCCCAGCTTTATGATTCTGGTGTATCCGCCCGGACGGTCAGCCACCTTAGTAGAAATCTCTTTGAACAGCTCTGTAACGGCATACTTGTTCTGCAGATAGCGGAAAACTACACGGCGAGATGTTGTTGTGTCATTCTTAGAACGTGTTATCAGAGGTTCTACATATTTTTTCAAGGCCTTAGCCTTAGCGAGAGTCGTAGTGATTCTTTTGTGCATTATCAGCGATACAGCCATGTTAGCAAGCATAGCCTTACGGTGAGATGCAGTACGACTCAGATGGTTGAATTTCTTATTATGTCTCATTTTTGTTTTTCTTTTGCGATAAATCGGCATGCCCGGCGCAGGTAACAGCCATGCGCCGGATTATGCACGGTTACTCTTTATCTAATTTGTACTTAGAAATATCGGTACCAAACGACAGATTCAGACTCTCGAGCAAATCATCAAGCTCTGAAAGCGATTTCTTACCGAAGTTGCGGAACTTGAGGAGATCGGTCTTGTTGTACTGAACCAAATCGCCAAGAGTCTCAACATCAGCAGCCTTAAGACAGTTAAGCGCACGAACAGAAAGATTCATGTCTATGAGCTTTGTCTTGAGCAGCTGGCGCATGTGGAGTATCTCTTCGTCGAATTCCTGATTACCGTCAACATCATTGTTCTCAAGAGTAATCTTCTCATCAGAGAACAGCATGAAGTGGTAAATAAGAATCTTGGCAGCCTCCTTAAGAGCGTCCTTCGGGTGAATGGAACCGTCCGTCGTAACTTCAATAACCAGCTTGTCGTAGTCGGTCTTCTGTTCAACACGATACGGCTCAACTGAATATTTCACGTTACGGATCGGAGTGTAAATAGAATCGATTGGAATAACGTTGACGTCAGTGCAGAACTCACGGTTCTCGTCAGCAGGAACGTATCCGCGTCCTTTGTTAATAGTGAGATCAATCTGCATTGAAGCTTTGGCATCTAAATGACAAATCACCAAATCAGGGTTTAACACTTCAAATCCAGTCAGATACTTACCTATATCACCTGCTTTGAACTCTGTTGAATTCTCTACGGTGACACTAACTTTTTCGTTCTCGAATTCTTCTACTACTTGCTTGAATCTTACTTGTTTCAAATTCAAGATAATGTTGGTAACATCCTCCTTTACGCCAGGTACAGAGGAAAACTCATGCTCAACACCCGAAATACGGATTGTGTTGATAGCATAACCCTCAAGCGATGAAAGAAGAATGCGGCGCAATGAGTTACCGATGGTAACGCCAAAGCCTGGCTCCAAAGGACGAAATTCGAACTTGCCGAATTTGTCTGTCGCCTCCAACATTACAACTTTATCAGGTTTTTGAAATGCTAATATCGCCATTAATTTAATGATTTATTTAGAGTACAACTCAACGATTAACTGTTCCTTAATGTTCTCCGGTATGTCAGCACGCTCCGGCTTGTGCAGAAGCTTGCCGCTCTTTGTGTTTTCATCCCACTCCAACCAAGGATACTTGCTGTGATTGAAACCAGCCAAAGCTGCTTCAATAACCTCAAGAGACTTAGCCTTCTCACGAACACCTACTACCTGACCGGGAGCAACTGAATATGAAGGAATGTTAACTACCTTACCGTCAACAACAATATGCTTATGACTAACCAGCTGACGAGCTGCAGCACGTGTAGGAGCAATTCCAAGGCGGAACACTACGTTGTCAAGACGGCACTCAAGGCTCTGGAGCAATACCTCACCGGTAATACCGTCTGCCTTTGCTGCCTTCTCGAACAGATTACGGAACTGACGCTCAAGCACACCATAAGTGTATTTAGCTTTCTGCTTCTCTGCCAACATGACACCATACTCAGACATCTTTCTGCGACGATTATTGCCATGCTGTCCAGGAGGGAAGTTTCTCCTAGACAAAACTTTGTCAGCGCCGAAAATGGGTTCACCAAAACGACGCGCAATTTTTGATTTCGGACCTGTATATCTAGCCATAATAATTTAAAATACTTTGTTTTATTGTGCCATCCTGCACAACGCAGGATGGCGGATTTGTGTACTTGATTAAACTCTTCTTCTCTTTGGAGGACGGCAACCGTTGTGGGGTAACGGTGTTACGTCTATAATCTCTGTAACTTCGATTCCGGCACCGTGTACGGCACGGATAGCTGACTCACGGCCGTTACCCGGACCCTTAACATATGCCTTCACCTTACGGAGACCAAGGTCATAAGCTACTTTTGCACAATCCTCGGCAGCCATCTGAGCTGCATAAGGAGTATTCTTCTTTGAGCCGCGGAAACCCATCTTTCCGGCTGAAGACCATGAAATAATCTGGCCCTCGCTGTTAGCCAAAGATACAATGATATTGTTGAAAGAGCTATGAACGTGAAGCTGGCCCATAGCGTCAACCTTTACATTTCTTTTTCTAGATGTTGCTGTTTTCTTTGCCATAACTAATTATTATTTAGTAGCCTTTTTCTTATTAGCAACAGTCTTCTTCTTACCTTTACGGGTACGAGCATTATTCTTTGTACTCTGACCGCGAACCGGAAGACCGTTACGATGACGAATTCCACGATAGCAACCAATATCCATCAGTCGCTTGATATTCATTTGGATCTCTGAACGGAGATCACCTTCTACTTTGAATTCAGCGCCGATTATTTCACGGATCTTAGCTGCCTGATCGTCTGTCCAATCGCAGACCTTCAGGTCACGGCTTACGCCTGCTTTATCCAATATCTTTGCTGAACTACTTCGACCTATACCATAAATATAAGTCAATGCGATTTCGCCACGCTTATTCTGGGGCAAATCTACTCCAACAATTCTTATTGCCATTTTTGTTAATTAATTAAAAAATTTAATGTTTTAGCCCTGACGTAATTTGTACTTAGGGTTTTTCTTGTTAATAACGTACAGACGACCCTTACGACGAACGATTTTGCAATCGGGAGTACGTTTCTTTAATGATGCTCTTGTCTTCATATATCTCTATAAAATTATTTGTATCTGAATACGATTCTGCCCTTTGTCAAATCATAAGGACTCATCTCAACTTTTACTTTATCTCCGGGAAGAATCTTAATATAATGCATTCTCATCTTACCCGAAATGTGAGCCGTTATAGGACAGCCATTCTCCAACTCTACACGGAACATTGCATTTGACAATGCCTCTACGATTGTTCCGTCCTGCTCTATTGCGTCTTGTTTTGCCATATTTAAAATTAATTTCTTTCTAATCGTTCAACTTCCTCAAAAGAAGATAAAATTTCTGCCTTACCCCGATATATCGCTACTGTATGTTCAAAATGTGCAGCAGGTTTCCCGTCACATGTCTTTATCGTCCAACGGTCGGGCATCATGCAAAGGGATCTGTCGCCCATCGTTATCATCGGTTCTATCGCAATACACATGCCTGCTTTAAGCAATACTCCCGAACCACTAGTGCCATAGTTTGGTACAGATGGATCTTCGTGCATCTCGCGTCCTATACCATGTCCTGTCAGTTCTCTGACAACTCCATATCCTCGCGATTCGCAATGAGCCTGCACGGCATGACCGATATCACCAATATGTTTTCCGGCAACGGCATTCTCGATACCCAAATAAAGAGCCTCCTTGGTAGTCAGAAGCAACTGCTTCACTTCAGCCGAAACTTCGCCTACACAAAAAGTATAACAAGAATCACCATTAAAACCGTTTAAAAGAGCACCACAGTCAACAGATATTATATCGCCGTCACGAAGCACAGTCTTGTTGTCTGGTATTCCGTGAACAACTACATCATTTACAGAAGTACAGATGCTTGCCGGAAAAGGTTGGCCAAAAGGGTTAGGGTAATTTTTGAAGGTTGGTATTGCCCCGTTGTCCCTGATGTAACTTTCTGCTATTTTATCCAACTGTAAAGTTGTAACACCGGGCTTGATATGCTTTGCTATCTCGCCCAAAGTGTTTCCAACTAACTGGTTGGCTTTTCGCATCAGTTCTATTTCATCTTCTGTCTTGAGAAATATCTTCATTCAGTAAGAAATACTCTAATATGCAGAAACGCCGCCATTACGGCCTCTAATTCGACCTGAATTGAGCAAGCCATCGTAATGTCTCATCATCAAATGACTTTCGATCTGCTGGAGTGTGTCTATAACAACACCTACGAGAATGAGGAGAGATGTTCCACCAAAGAACTGAGAGAAAGCATCCTGAACATTCAGCAATCCAGCAAGAGCAGGCATTACAGCGATAAACGCAATAAAGAGTGAACCGGGGAATGTTATACGAGACATAACTGTATCGATATAATCAGCGGTGTCTTTACCTGGCTTGATGCCGGGTATAAAGCCATTATTACGCTTCATGTCTTCAGCCATCTGTGTCGCGTTCAGAGTCAATGCTGTATAAAAATATGTGAAAGCAATTATAAGTGCTGCAAACACAATATTATACAACAAGCTTCTGTGATCCATCAAAGAACGGATAATGTAACCGCTCTGGTCTGTTGAATACTGAACAATTGCCAACGGAATGAACATCAATGCCTGAGCAAAGATGATAGGCATAACGTTAGCAGCGAAGAGCTTCAACGGAACATACTGGCGTGCACCACCATACTGCTTGTTACCGACAATACGCTTAGCATACTGTACAGGTATTTTGCGAGTGCCCTGAACCAAGAGCAAAGATGCACAAACGACAGCATAAAGTATAAGTATCTCAACAATAAACATAACGAGACCACCGCCAGTGATTGCCGTAAAGCGAGAGCTGACCTCCTGTATAAATGCCTGCGGCAGACGGGCGATGATTCCTATCATAATAATCAATGAGATACCATTTCCAATGCCTTTATCCGTAATACGCTCACCGAGCCATAAAACGAACATACTACCTGCAGCAAGAATAATTGTTGCGGGTATCATGAACACTGACCAGTCAATGCCTGATGACAAAGCACCATAGGCCTGAATCTTCAGGTTCATCAAGTAAGAAGGAGCCTGGAACAAAAGAATTGCAACGGTAAGCACACGTGTATACCAATTGATCTTCTTACGTCCACTCTCGCCCTCACGCTGCATCTTCTGGAAATACGGCACTACAACTGCAAGCAGCTGCATTACGATAGAAGCTGAGATGTAAGGCATTATTCCCAATGCAAAGATAGAAGCATTGGAGAAAGCACCACCGGAGAACATGTCAAGCAGCGACATAAGACCGCCACTTGTCTGCGACTGCAATTTCTGCAACATTGATGGATCAATTCCTGGCAAAACAACAAATGATCCAAAACGATAAATTGCAACAAATGCTATGGTGATGAGGATTCGCTGACGCAAATCCTCAATCTTCCAACAGTTCTTCAGTGTCTCAATAAACTTTTTCATTTACTTAGATTATTGTTGTGTTACCACCAACTGCCTTGATAGCCTCTTCAGCAGTCTTAGAGAAAGCATGAGCTTCCACTTCCAATTTTGCTTTCAATTCACCATTTCCGAGAATCTTAACCAACTCTTTACCATTGGTAAGACCAGCAGCCTTCAGTTCCTGAATGCCGATCTTTGTAAGATTCTTTGCCTCAGCAATCTCCTGAAGCGTAGAAAGGTTTACAGCAAAATACTCCTTATGGTTAATATTCTTGAATCCAGCCTTCGGTATACGACGCTGCAAAGGCATCTGACCACCTTCGAATCCAATCTTTCTCTTATAACCAGAACGTGCCTTAGCACCCTTGTGACCACGTGTAGACGTTCCACCAAGGCCAGAACCTGGTCCACGGCCGATACGGCGGCGTGAATGAGTAGAACCTGCAGCTGGTTTCAAATTATTTAGTTTCATAATCGTTTCTTTTTTAATGTGAGTTATTATTCAATAACGGTTACCAGATGGTGAACCTTCCTTATCATACCGCGAAGGGTAGGACTATCTTCACGCTCTACGACCTGAGATATTTTACGTAAACCAAGAGCCGCAAGTGTACGTTTCTGGTCTAGCGGAGCACCAATTTTACTTTTAATCTGCTTGATCTTTATTGTTGCCATATTATTATCTCCTATCCTCTAAATACTTTTTCCAAACTGATTCCACGTGTCTTGGCAATGGTATAAGCATCGCGCAACTGTGTCAGAGCCACGATAGTAGCCTTAACAAGGTTGTGAGGGTTAGAAGAGCCCTTTGACTTAGCAAGGACATCCTTAACACCAACACTCTCAAGCACAGCACGCATAGCACCACCGGCTACAAGACCAGTACCGGCTGCCGCAGGCTTCAAGAAAACCTGAGCTCCACCGAATGTTGCCTCAATCTCATGAGGTATTGTACCCTTAAGTACAGGAACCTTAACAAGATTCTTCTTTGCAGACTCAACACCTTTAGAAATTGCAGCGGTAACTTCTCCTGCCTTTCCAAGACCCCAACCGATTACTCCGTTGCCGTCACCAACTACAACAATAGCAGCAAATGTGAAGGTACGACCACCTTTTGTTACCTTAGTAACACGGTTAATAGCAACCAATCTGTCTTTTAATTCAACGTCACTATTTATTTTAACTTTGTTCATTGCCATAATCGATTAAAAATTAAGTCCACCTTTACGAGCTGCATCAGCAAGTTCCTTAACACGTCCATGGTAGAGGTATCCGTTACGGTCGAAAACAACCTTAGAGATTCCAGCCTCTACAGCCTTCTTTGCTATCAGTTCACCAACTTTGGCTGCCTGCTCACACTTTGGCATTGTCTCAAGGCCAAGTGAAGAAGCAGAAACAAGAGTTGTACCTGTTACATCATTGATAATCTGAACATATATCTGCTTGTTGCTGCGGAATACACTCATACGAGGACGTTCAGCTGTTCCGTTTACACTTTTGCGAATTCTGAACTTTATCTTTATTCGTCTTTCTATTTTCTTTGTTGTCATGATCGTAAAATATTAAAGTTACTTAGCAGCAGCAGTCTTACCAGACTTTCTGCGGATGACTTCGCCTTTGAACAATATACCTTTTCCTTTATAAGGCTCAGGCATACGGAACGAACGTATCTTGGCGCAAATAAGTCCGAGCAATTCCTTATCGCAAGATTCCAAAATAATAACAGGGTTCTGATTTCTTTCAGACTTTGTCTCAACCTTAACTTCCTTAGGCAACTGGATGAAAATCGGGTGTGTATATCCTAAAGCGAATTCGATGATGTTTCCCTGATTAGAAACACGATAGCCCACACCGACAAGCTCAAGCTCCTTCTTATAGCCTTCGCTTACGCCAACAACCATGTTGTTGACCAAAGCACGATAAAGGCCATGGAATGCCTGCTTCTGCTTGTAGTTTACAGGACTATTCTCATCAATTTCAAATATTACATGATTATCTTCAATCTTAACTTTGATAGAAGAGTCTACCTTCTGAGAAAGTTCTCCCTTGGGACCTTTTACATTAACTACGCCATTGTTGAGAGTTACTGTAACGCCTGAAGGAATGCTGATAGGCAATTTTCCAATTCTTGACATAATCTAATTTCCTCCATTAATAAACGTAGCAAAGAACCTCACCACCGATCTTAAGGTCAGCAGCCTCTTTGTTTGTCATTACACCTTTGGATGTAGATAAAATAGCAATACCTAATCCGTTAATAACTCTCGGCATGTCCTTGTATCCAGTATACTTACGCAAACCTGGAGTAGACACTCTCTTCAAACACTTGATTGCGTTTGTCTTGGTTGCAGGGTCATACTTCAATGCAACCTTAATTGTACCCTGAGGTCCATCCTCAATGAACTTGTAGTTAAGGATGTAACCTTTCTCGAAGAGGATCTTTGTAATCTCTTTCTTCAAGTTTGAAGCTGGTACTTCAACAACACGGTGATGAGCCATGATTGCGTTTCTCAACCTCGTCAGATAATCTGCTATTGGATCTGTCATAAAATAATTGTTTAATTAATCGGGACTGCCCCGACAATATTAAATAAAAAAACTAAATCTCCTAAATTACCAGCTTGCCTTCTTTACTCCGGGGATAAGACCGGCAGAAGCCATCTCACGGAACTGAATACGAGAAAGGCCAAACTGACGGATGTAACCCTTTGGACGACCTGTAATCTTGCAACGGTTGTGCAGACGGATAGGATTAGCATTGCGGGGAATGCTCTGCAACTTTCTTGCAGCCTCATAAGCCTCTGCAGGATCGTCTGTTGTAGCTATAATTTTTTTCAAAGCCGCACGTTTTTCAGCATAACGGGCAACGAGTTTAGCACGTTTAACCTCGCGGGCTTTCATTGATTCTTTTGCCATATCTATTAATCGTTTTTAGCGTTTTTGAAAGGTAGACCAAATGCTTTGAGAAGAGCATAACCTTCCTCGTCTGTCTTGGCAGTTGTTACGAAGGTGATGTTCATACCCTGAATACGATCGATTGAATCGATGTTGATTTCAGGGAAGATAATCTGCTCCTGAATACCAAGTGTATAGTTTCCGCGACCGTCGAATTTGCTCTCAATACCCTTGAAGTCACGGATACGTGGCAATGCAATACGTATGAGTCTCTCGAGGAATTCATACATACGCTCGCGACGAAGAGTTACCATAACGCCGATAGGCATCTTCTTACGGAGTTTGAAGTTTGCGATATCCTTCTTTGAATATGTAGCAACTGCTTTCTGACCCGTAATTGTAGAAATCTCGTTGATTGCAACCTCGATGATCTTTCTATCCTGAGTTGCATCTCCAAGACCCTGATTAACTACAATCTTCTTCAGGACAGGAATCTGCATCTTAGAAGAATAGTTAAACTGTTTCTGCAGTGCAGGAGCGATGCTCTCTGCATATACCTTCTTTAATTCAGCTGTATTCATTATTTGATTTCCTCCCCTGATTTTTTAGCAATACGGATCTTCTTACCGTCTTCTGTCTTCTTAATTGAAATACGTGTAGCCTTGCCGCTCTTGGGGTCAATCAGACTCAGATTTGAGATATGTATCGGAGCCTCCTGCTTAACGATTCCTCCCTGAGGATTCTTAGCACTCGGTTTTGTGCTCTTAGACACGATGTTGATACCCTCAACAATGGCACGCTGTTTTTCAACTAAAACTTTAAGCACCTTGCCAGTCTTGCCTTTGTCCTCACCGGCCAAGACAATAACTGTATCGTTTTTCTTTATATGTAACTTATTCATTACTTTTTCCTTTTTATGTTAAAGAACCTCAGGTGCCAAAGAAACGACTTTCATATTAACTGCACGGAGTTCGCGAGCTACAGGGCCGAAGATACGGCTGCCACGAAGTTCACCAGCATTGTTCAGCAAAACACAAGCATTGTCGTCGAAACGGATATATGAGCCGTCAGCACGACGTATTTCTTTCTTTGTGCGAACAACCAAAGCCTTTGATACTGCACCCTTTTTCATATCACTTGACGGGATAACGTTCTTGACAGCAACGACAATAACGTCACCAACACTTGCATAACGGCGGCGTGTTCCACCCAAAACACGGATGCAAAGGGCCTCACGAGCTCCGCTGTTATCACATACAGTAAGTCTTGATTCTGCTTGTATCATAATTACTTAGCTTTTTCAATTATTTGAACTAATCTCCATCTCTTTGTCTTACTCAAAGGACGTGTCTCCATAATGAGCACTGTATCACCTACATTTGCCTCATTATTCTCATCATGTGCATGGTATTTCTTTGTCTTCTGAACAAACTTACCATATATCGGGTGCATCTCCTTGAACTTAGACGCAATAACAATGGTTTTATCCATCTTGTTGCTGATAACGACACCCGTTCTTGTTTTTCTTAAATTTCTTGTTTCCATCTGGACCATTGTTATTTATTAAGTTCTCTCTGATGAAGTTCTGTTTTCATACGTGCTATATCACGACGAGTAGCCTTAATTTGAGATGGATTCTCCAGCGGTGTGATTGCATGATTCAACTTCATTTGGTTATATTTAGCAATCTCGGCCTCTAATCTCTCTGCCAAGTCTTTGGTTTCGAGTTCTCTGACTTCTTTAATCTTCATAATTAAGCATTTTTATCGTAATCACGTCTAACAACAAATTTTGTCTTTACAGGCAATTTCTGTGCTGCAAGGCGCAATGCTTCCTTAGCAACATCAAAAGAAACACCTTCAACTTCAAAGAGGATACGTCCCGGAGTAACAGGAGCAACCCATCCTGCGGGATCTCCCTTACCTTTACCCATACGTACGTCAGCAGGCTTACGTGTAATAGGTTTATCAGGGAATATGCGGATCCAGACCTGACCCTCACGCTGCATATAACGATTGACAGCAACACGCGCTGCCTCTATCTGGCGGCTATCCAACCATTTTGCTTCAAGAGTCTTGATGCCGAATGATCCGAAAGCCAGTTGTGTACCTCTGTGGGCGTTGCCTTTTCTGCCGCGGCCGTCTTGAGGTCTTCTATATTTTACTCTTTTTGGCTGTAACATGATAGCTTGTTTCTTTAACGGTTATTGTTTCTCTTACGATTAACTCTTGTCTTGCCGTTTGAACGTCCGCTCTGCTTTTCCTGAGCAAAGTTAGGAGAGAGGTCACGCTTACCATAAACCTCACCACGGCAAATCCAAACCTTAATACCTAACAGACCAACCTTTGTGAGGGCCTCTGCCTGACAATAGTCGATATCTGCACGGAATGTATGCAAAGGAGTACGACCTTCTTTATACATTTCCTTACGTGCCATTTCAGCACCGTTCAGACGACCTGTAATCTGCACTTTGATTCCCTCAGCTCCAGCACGCATCGTGTTAGCTACAGCCATCTTAATTGCACGACGATAAGCAATCTTACCCTCAACCTGGCGTGCAATGTTATTAGCTACAATAGACGCATCGAGCTCCGGCTTCTTTACCTCGAAAATATTGATCTGAATCTCCTTATCGTAGAGTTTCTTCAACTCTTCCTTCAACTTGTCAACATCTTGTCCGCCTTTACCAATGACGATACCCGGACGGGCAGTGCAAATAGTTATGGTAACAAGTTTCAATGTACGCTCGATAACAATGCGAGATACACTTGCTTTTGCAAGACGCTCGTTAAGGTATTTACGGATTTTCATATCCTCAACGAGGTTGTCACCAAATTTCTTTCCACCGAACCAATTTGAATCCCAACCCCTGATAATACCGAGACGGTTGCTTATTGGATTAACTTTCTGTCCCATTCTATTAATTATTTTTCGTCATTAGTTTTAGCATCAACAAACAGAGTAACATGGTTGCTACGCTTACGGATTCTATAGCCACGACCCTGGGGTGCCGGTCTCATACGCTTCATTGTAACGCCTTCGTCAACGAATACTTTTGATACATAAAGCTCACCGTCTTCAGCCTTGCGGTCATTTTTTGTTTCCCAGTTAGCGATAGCAGAACGAAGTAACTTCTCTACATCTGCAGCAGCAGCTTTCTTAGAGAACCTCAGAACGCCGAGCGCACGGTTAACTTCCATTCCGCGGATCATGTCTACGACATAACGCATTTTACGCGGAGAAGAAGGTACGCCTCTGAGCTTTGCGAAATACATTGTTTTAAGGGCTTCTTTTCTTTTTTCAGCCGCTATTTTTTTTCTTGCTCCCATTATCTTATTATTTTATTTTCAATGGTTAGCCTGTTTACTTCTTGTTACCGGCATGGCCACCAAATCTACGTGTAGGTGAGAACTCACCAAGCTTGTGACCTACCATATTCTCGGTAATATAAACAGGGATAAATTTGTTTCCGTTATGAACTGCAACAGTGTGACCCACGAAATCAGGAGAAATCACTGAAGCTCTAGCCCAAGTCTTAACGACACTCTTCTTGCCGCTTTCGTTCATGGCAAGAATTTTCTTCTCGAGCGATACGTTAATGTATGGACCTTTTTTTAATGAACGACTCATAATTTACTCTAGTTAACTTGATTATTTATTAGCTCTTTCAATAATATACTTGTTAGAAAGCTTCTTCGGAGCTCTTGTCTTGAGACCCTTAGCATACAAGCCCTTACGTGAACGTGGATGACCTCCAGACTGACGTCCTTCACCACCACCCATCGGGTGATCAACAGGGTTCATAACAACACCACGGTTGTGAGGACGACGACCCAACCAGCGTGAACGTCCAGCCTTACCAGACTGTTCAAGAGCGTGGTCTGAGTTACCTACGCTACCAATAGTAGCCTTACATGCGCTAAGAATTTTACGAGTCTCACCTGAAGGGAGCTTAATAACACAATAACTGCCTTCACGAGAAGTCAACTGAGCAAAATTACCAGCCGAGCGAACGAGCAGTGCACCCTGACCCGGACGTAACTCAATGTTGTGAATTACAGTACCTACGGGGATGTTAGCCAAAGGAAGCGTATTACCAATCTCAGGCGCTGCGTCCTTTCCTGACATCAGAGTTGCACCTACCTGCAGTCCGTTAGGAGCAATAATGTAACGTTTTTCACCATCAGCATAATACAACAATGCAATACGAGCCGAACGGTTCGGATCGTATTCAATTGTCTTAACTACAGCTGGAACACCATCTTTCTCACGCTTGAAGTCGATCAAACGGTATTTTCTCTTATGACCGCCGCCCATATAGCGTACAGTCATCTTACCTGTATTGTTTCGACCACCGGTAGAACGTTTACCGTAAACGAGAGACTTCTCTGGTACGGATGCAGTAATCTCCTCGAACGTACCAATAATCTTGTGTCTTTGACCCGGAGTTACCGGTTTAAATTTACGTACTGCCATTTTTTATTTAAATATTGCTGTAAAAATCAATTGTTTCGCCTTCTTTAAGAGTAACGATTGCTTTTTTGAACGCGTTCTTCTGTCCCTTAATCAAACCGGCCTTTGTATAGCGGCTCAAGCGCTTTCCGGCATAGCGGGCAGTGTTCACGTCAACTACTGTAACATTATACAGACTCTCGACTTCTTTCTTAATTTGGAGTTTGTCAGCCTCTGGACGAACAACGAAGCCGTAGCGGTTAGGCTGCTTGTCTGTAATCTTGGTCATCTTCTCAGTGACCAATGGTTTTATTATAAATGCCATATTATCTTTCTCCTTTATTTATTTAAGATTTCATCGATAGTCTTCAACGAATTTTCTGTCATGACAAGAACATCAGCATTCAAAACTTTGTAAGAATTGATTGTTGATGCGAGCATAACTTCTGTGCCCTGCAAATTACGAGCTGACAAATATACGTTTTTATTTACTTCCGGCAAAACCAAAAGCAACTTCTTGCCGTCAACTTTAAGATTTTTAGTAATATTTACAAAATCTTTAGTCTTCGGAGCGTCAAAATTGAAATCTTCTACTACTACTATTGCATTCTCCTGAGCCTTGTAAGACAGAGCGCTCTTACGAGCCAAAGCCTTAACTTTGAGGTTCAGTTTGAAGCTGTAGTCACGTGGCTTAGGACCAAATACGCGACCACCACCTACGAGCACCGGAGAATTGATGTCACCGCGACGAGCGCCACCGCCACCCTTCTGACGGCCAAGCTTGCGGGTTGAACCTGCATGCTCACTTCTTTCTTTAGCCTTAGCTGTTCCCTGACGCTGTGCAGCCATATAGCGCTTAACGTCGAGATAAAGAACGTGGTCGTTGGGTTCAATTCCGAAGATAGATTCGTTTAACGTAACCTTTCTTCCAGTGTTTTCACCTTTGATATTTAATACGTTAATTTCCATTATTTCTGAATTAAAACGGTTGAACCTTTGCAACCAGCAACACTACCCTTCACCAAGATGAGGTTATGCTCCGGTATTACTTTTAACACTTTGAGGTTTTGAGTTGTAACTCTGTCACCACCCATCTGTCCGGCCATGCGCATTCCTTTGAACACTTTAGCAGGATAAGAACAAGCACCGATAGATCCCGGCTTGCGTGCGCGGTCGTCCTGACCGTGTGTGCTCTGTCCTACACCACCGAATCCGTGACGCTTCATTACACCCTGGAAACCTTTACCTTTTGATGTACCAACAACGTCAACAAAGTTTGCGTCGTTGAAAATTTCAACCGTGATAACGTCTCCGAGGTTATATTCCTCATCAAACTTGAACTCGGCCAAGTGTCTCTTAGGTGTTGTACCAGCCTTTTTGAAAGTTCCCATAAGAGGTTTAGAGGTGTTCTTTTCCTTAGCCTCACCAAAGCCTAACTGAACAGCTTTGTAACCATCTTTTTCAACAGTCTTTACCTGAGTAACAACACAAGGACCAGCTTCGATAACAGTGCACGGTACATTCTTACCGTCGGCACTGAAAACGGATGTCATTCCGATTTTTCTTCCTATTAATCCTGGCATTTCAATTAATATTAAAACGTTATTAAAATAAATTACAATTCATGAACAAATATGCTATAGAGATAATAAGAACCATTAATGTTTCTATCATACAATGTAGGTTACGATTTTCTTTTTTTATTTCTTTACACAACCTGTAAATAGACATAGGAAATACAACTATCCAAAAGAACAGCCATATATATGGATTTAATATCTCATCAATAGCCATAGTTATTCACAAACATCACATAAAGTCTATACTTTGATTTCTACTTCAACACCGCTAGGCAATTCGAGCTTCATCAGAGCGTCAACGGTCTTAGCTGTTGAGCTGTAGATGTCAATAAGACGCTTGTAATCGCTGAGCTGGAACTGCTCACGTGATTTCTTGTTTACGAATGTGCTTCGGTTAACTGTGAAAATACGCTTGTGAGTAGGCAATGGAATAGGACCGCTTACGATAGCGCCTGTAGCCTTCACAGCCTTTACAATTTTCTCTGCTGACTTGTCTACCAATTTGTGGTCATAAGACTTCAGCTTAATTCTAATTTTCTGACTCATTATTTTATCTTATTAATATTGATATTAATTTCAAAGAAGAGAAGAGGTACGCCTGTTAAGAGTCATTCGCTAACAAGACGCCTCATTCTCTTTTGTATTTTTAATCAGCTTAGTGATTATACGAGATCTGTACGTCCCTTTATTTCCTCAAGCACAGCCTTAGCAATTGTGCTTGACAGAGGAGCATGGTGATCATACTCCATTGAGCTTGTAGCACGACCAGAAGTGATTGTACGGAGAGCTGTTACATAACCGAACATCTCTGCCAGCGGAACCATAGCTCTGATGATACGTGCACCGCTACGAGTCTCATCCATACCTTCAACCTGACCACGACGCTTGTTCAAGTCACCGATAACGTCACCCATGTTCTCTTCAGGTGTTACAACCTCGAGCTTCATGATAGGCTCCATCAGAACCGGACCTGCCTTAACGCAAGCGTTCTTGTAAGCGTTGATAGCTGCAACCTCGAATGACAACTGGTCAGAGTCTACCGGGTGGAAAGAACCATCGATAAGAGTAACCTTCAGGCTGTCCATAGGATAACCGCCAAGTACACCATTCTTCATTGCAGACTCGAAACCTTTCTGTACTGAAGGAATGAATTCCTTAGGAATGTTACCACCCTTAACTTCATTGATGAACTGCAGACCGCCCTGCTTGTAATCCTCGTCTACCGGACCAACATTAACGATGATATCAGCGAACTTACCGCGACCACCACTCTGCTTCTTGTAAACCTCACGCAGGTTGACAGTCTTGGTGATAGCCTCTTTGTAGTTAACCTGAGGCTTACCCTGATTACATTCAACCTTGAACTCTCTCTTCAGACGGTCAAGGATGATGTCGAGGTGGAGCTCACCCATACCAGAGATAACAGTCTGACCGCTCTGCTCGTCTGTATGAACAGTGAAGGTCGGGTCTTCCTCAGCAAGCTTAGCAAGACCGATACCGAGCTTATCAACGTCAGCCTGGCTCTTCGGCTCAACAGCGATACCAATAACAGGATCAGGGAATGTCATAGACTCGAGTACGATAGGATGTGCCTCATCGCAAAGAGTATCACCTGTACGGATATCCTTGAAACCAACACCAGCACCGATATCACCGGCATCGATAGCGTCCATAGGAACCTGCTTGTTTGAGTTCATCTGGAACAGACGGCTTACGCGCTCCTTCTTGCCTGAACGTGTGTTGTAAACATAAGAACCAGCCTCAACCTTACCAGAGTAAACGCGGAAGAATACGAGACGGCCAACATACGGGTCAGTAGCAATCTTGAACGCAAGGGCTGAAGTAGGCGCATCCTCAGACGGCTTACGGTCTTCTTCCTCACCTGTTGTCGGGTTTGTACCAACGATGTTAGGAGTATCAACAGGAGAAGGCAGGAATGCACATACATAGTCGAGCAGGGTCTGAACACCCTTATTCTTGAATGAAGAACCACAGATAACAGGAGTACATTCCATAGCCAGAGTACCCTTACGGATAGCAGCAATGATTTCCTCTTCTGTTATTGAGTTAGGATCCTCAAAGTATTTTTCCATCAAAGACTCATCGAACTCAGCTGCGCTTTCAAGGAGTTTTCCTCTCCACTCTTCAGCTTCGTCCTTAAGGTCAGCAGGAATCTCAGCAACCTCAAATTCAGCACCCATAGTCTCATCGTGCCAAAGGATAGCCTTCATCTTGATAAGATCTACGATACCTTTGAAAGTCTCCTCACTTCCGATAGGAACAACGAGAGAAACAGGATTAGCGCCAAGCACTTCCTTCATCTGACGCAGAACGTCAAAATAGTCAGCACCAGAACGGTCCATCTTGTTTACATAACCGAGACGGGGAACATTATATTTGTCAGCCTGGCGCCATACAGTTTCAGACTGAGGCTGTACACCGCCTACAGCGCAATATGTAGCAACAGCTCCGTCGAGAACACGCAGAGAACGCTCAACCTCAGCAGTGAAGTCAACGTGTCCCGGAGTGTCAATCAGGTTAATCTTGAACTGCTTGTTGTCATAGTGCCAGTAGCAAGTGGTGGCAGCAGATGTGATAGTAATACCACGCTCCTGCTCCTGAGCCATCCAGTCCATTGTAGCAGCACCATCGTGAACCTCACCAATCTTATGAGTTTTACCTGTATAGAAAAGGATACGCTCAGAAGTTGTTGTCTTACCGGCATCGATGTGAGCCATAATACCGATATTACGGGTCAAATGTAAATCTTGCTTTGCCATGATTCTTTTTACCTGTCTGTATTATTAAAATCTGAAGTGAGCGAATGCACGGTTAGCCTCAGCCATGCGGTGCATATCTTCCTTACGCTTGAATGCGCCACCCTGATTGTTATAAGCATCCATGATTTCAGCAGCGAGCTTGTCGGCCATTGTCTTACCGCCGCGCTTGCGTGCATAGTTAATCATATTCTTCATAGAGATGCTCTCCTTACGGTCAGGACGGATTTCTGTAGGAACCTGGAATGTAGCACCACCGATACGACGGCTCTTAACCTCAACCTGAGGAGTAATATTGTCGAGGGCTGCCTTCCATATTTCAAGAGCAGACTTTTCCTCGCTAGCCATTTTCTCTTTTACTGTGTCTAATGCTTTGTAGAAAATCTCATAAGAAGTATTTTTCTTTCCATCATACATCAGATGGTTAACGAATTTTGAGACTTTCTGGTCATTGTAAACGGGATCCGGAAGGACCACGCGCTTCTTTGGTTTTGCTTTTCTCATTTCTTTGTTTTGAAATTAATTCTGCATGGGGCTGTTCTCTTGTTCTTCAGCGTTCTCACCAGAACTGCTTACTCAACCTTTATAACAATTCTCCAGCAAAACGTTAATAAAATGTCAATTATGTCCTAAAAACCGGCTTTTAACGATTATTTCTTAGCCTTAGGACGCTTTGCGCCATACTTAGAACGACGCTGTGTACGGTTTGCTACACCAGCTGTATCAAGAGTACCACGAACGATGTGATAACGTACACCAGGAAGGTCCTTTACACGACCGCCACGTACGAGTACGATAGAGTGCTCCTGAAGGTTGTGTCCCTCTCCCGGTATGTAAGAGTTAACTTCCTTCTGGTTTGTCAAACGAACACGGGCAACTTTACGCATTGCCGAATTAGGTTTCTTAGGGGTTGTTGTGTAAACACGAACACAAACACCACGACGCTGAGGACATGAATCCAAAGCCGGTGATTTGCTCTTGTCAACAAGCGCCTTTCTACCTTTTCTTACCAATTGTTGAATTGTAGGCATTGTTGTTAAATTTTTAGTTATATATTTTGTTTTGTTATTTTCTTATTATTGTAACACGGCCAATAGAACATAGACCGATTTGGGCTGCAAAGGTAAGAATAATTCTTTAAATTACATAATTATAAAGAATCCAAAAAGCCTATATCGGCATAAAATTTGCACAATATAGGCTTTATTAAAATAAATTAACTACAATATGCTTATTTAAATGCACTTGTAGACACTTATCAATTCTTCTAAGATGAAAAATTAGGCTTCACCCTTATTAATGTGGAAAGGTGCAATAGTGCCTTTTTCCTGCTGCGGAATCTTTATCTGACCGAAAGCATTCTCATATCTTACGATATTGTCCTGAAGAGCCATAAGCAGACGCTTTGCATGCTCAGGAGCAAGAATCACACGTGACTTAACTGTTGCCTTGGGTACACCGGGAAGGATGCGGGCAAAGTCGAGCACGAAATCAGAACTAGAGTGTGTTATAATAGCAAAGTTTGCGTATTGTCCCTGTGATACATCTGCGGGCAGATCTACTTGAAACTGACCCTGATTGTTATTTTTGTTTTCCATTTCTTTGTATTATTATATTAATGTATAAAGTTTCATATCTCTGTTTCTCGGCATACAGCTCATCACCTGTAGCCATCAGTCAGCATCTTCCGCCTGAATTTTAAGACAGCATCTGCAGCCGCCTATTTAACCGGATTAATTTTTTAGAATACCGGCATACGTTATTCAAAGCATTGCAGCCACAAGCATGCAGCCTTACTTATGCTCATCACGGAGCCTGATAGAAAGTAATGCAAAGATAAACCTTTTTGGCAGAAAAACAAGCAATAACAGATATATTTTTGGTAACAAAAACATTAAAATAAATATTCTGCGCAACAAAGTCATAAATTTTCAATATACCACATGGCATACATAAAGCCAGCACCGGCCCAAAATCACATTCATAAACGGCATAAACAATTAAGGAAGGAGACTGCAAACACAACACGAAAAAGACATTAGCTAAAGATCAGGAATGTGCATTAAGCGTTAAATAAATCACAATCAGACAACGCCATTTTAACCTAACGCCCGACGTCCGTCTACATATAATAAAACACAACTGCCGGTCATCGCGCTCACAACAGAAAGACAACATCAACAATATGACGTCGCACAAGACAACATTTGCCTCTGCCCCGCTATGCCTTTTCTACCTGGACCTGCTTAAGAAAGGCTGATGGCGACATGCCGGTAACTTGTCTGAAAGCCCGGTTGAAACTTGATGCACTGCGGTATCCCAGACTTTCATATATTCCCTGAATAGTGATGTTGCCATAACGCTCTGTGTCGCCCAGTCTGATACATGCCTCACGCACACGACACTCATTAAGGATAGTCTTAAAGTTTTTACCATAAAAACTGTTTATCACCCACGACACATTAGACATAGCTCTTGAACAACAGAATCAGCTTCTGAAAGCTGCACGGCAGCGGCAGGGCTTTATCGCCAACGAGCCAGACTCTACGGACACACAATCACCTGAAACGGCAGCTAATACTTACAATTAGTAAACTTTACTTGCAATAGCCGGAACAGGCGTATGCTACGCCCACTACGCTATTTGCTCTATTCTACATTTCTGGCATAAAGGATAAGAAGCAATAAATGGCTCTATCTTTTGTTTCATCTCAACAAATGAAACTCCATAAAAATATAAAGCAGTCCACTCATTACCTTCCCAATAACTATAAAAGTGACCTATACCATCCATTGCTGACTCCATCTGTTCCACAACATGATTTATATCACAACTCTCATAAATTTCATCTGGCAATTCCGTCCCATTACTGTAATAAGCCAACCCTTCCAAAGTACCGACTTCAATTTTGTCTTCAGATGCCATACATAATAGTGTTGAACCTTTGGGAATTCTTATTTTATTAATAAGTTCTACCAAATGGTTTATGTTATCTTTTTTATCCTCATTGAGGAGTATTTGTATATCACAAGATATGATTTCTCCAGTCTGTGGATCTAATAGCGTTCCTCCCCCTGTTACTTCTCCCAATTCTTCCTTTTCAAGAATTTCTTGAAGTTCATCTTCCAAATGATGCCTATGCATAGGTTGTAAACGTAGATTCAAATTCAATACTAATTCCATATTACTTATATTTAATTTGTTAGATAATGTAGAAAAGAATACGGACATTCATATTCTCACTGTTGCACATCCGGCAACCTCGTATCACTCATGCAGACAAGACAAACCGCTGCAGTAATTGAAGCTATTGTATATGCCGCTTATATCTCCGGTGCATATCATGGGCGACAATCTGTCTTTCTCACCGCATGCGCCCCAAGCTAGTTATGAATTTCTTGAGAGCCTCAAAATATTCGCCAGATAATAATACTCCGGCACCATATCTGCTACACAACTGCTGCCGGCAGCAAGACAGCAGCAATGGCTGCAATAATATTCCGAGGCTCTTTGTATCAGCAAATATAAGAATTATTATCAAAATTCTGGCATACGCAGACAAATTTAAAGCATTTCTTTTGTTATTTCATGAAACAGTAAATATTTAGAACATAAGGCTATTACCAAAAAACATTATTAGGCATCAACCGCTGACACCTACAATAATAGTCCTTATATATCACGCAGGGCCGCATATCCCCATTGTCAGGATATGCGGCCCGTCATTTATACTAACGTATGTATTATATGCTACACCGGCCTCCTACTCGCCTGCCTTATACTTGGCAGCCTGCTCCTTGATAAGGTCGAGGTCGTCAAAATAGTTGATGCGCATGGCCTCGCGCACGTCGTGCAGAGTCTGCGCTGCCACCTCGCGGGCAGCCTCTGAGCCTTTCTTCAGGATGTTGTAAACCTCCGGGATGTCCTGTTCAAACTCATGGCGACGCTGACGAATAGGCTCAAGCTGGCGGTCGAGCACCTTTATGAGGAACTTCTTGCACTTCATGTCGCCCAGTCCGCCGCGGCGGTAGTGGTCTTTCAGCTCGTCGAGGCTCTTATACTCAGGCCAGAATTCGGCAAAGTCGTCGGGCGTACTGAACGCCTCGAGGTATGTAAACACCGTGTTGCCCTCCACCTTACCTGGGTCTTCCACGCGCAGGTGTCCCGGGTCGGTATACATGCTCTTCACCTTCTGCTGCATGTCCTTGGGCGTGTCAGACAGATAGATGCAGTTGCCGAGGCTCTTGCTCATCTTGGCCTTGCCGTCGGTTCCCGGCAGGCGGCAGCACACCGAGTTGGTGGGCAGCATTATCTTAGGCTCAACAAGCACGTCGCCGTATATATTGTTGAAGCGCTTCACTATCTCGCGCGTCTGCTCGAGCATAGGCTCCTGGTCTTCGCCGGCAGGCACCGTAGTGGCCTTGAAGGCCGTAATGTCGGCAGCCTGGCTTATAGGATATGTGAAGAAGCCCACGGGGATGCTCGTCTCAAAATTGCGCATCTGTATCTCAGTCTTAACAGTAGGATTTCGTTGAAGGCGTGAAACTGTAACCAGGTTCATGTAATACACTGTGAGTTCAGCTAATTCTGGAATCATAGACTGAACGAAAAGTGTAACTTTATTTGGATCGAGTCCTGCAGAAAGATAGTCAAGAGCCACCTCAATGATATTCTGACGCACCTTCTCCGGATTGTCTGCATTGTCTGTCAGAGCCTGAACATCTGCAATAAATACAAACATACGGTCAAAGTCGCCTTCATTCTGAAGTTCAACCCTGCGGCGCAATGAACCTACATAGTGGCCCAAATGCAATTTTCCAGTAGGGCGGTCGCCGGTAAGTATTATTTTTCCCATTCTCTGTTTTTATTCATTATATACTTTATTTATGGTGCAAACTTACATATTTTTTCCGAGAATCGATGATTCAACGCGAAAAACTTAGTCTCACCAATAAATAATGACAAACATGTACGGCATTTCAGCGGCCGCAGCCACACATCTTAGGGCTAATAAGCCAGGCATGACACATTACATGATTTCAGATACCCTTATCTAAGCAGAATATCAGAAATGGCAGTAAATGAGTCTACAGGCTACGGAAGTCGATATGTAGAGGCTTTAACTGTCTGATTAATATAACACACCATAAAGAACGACGGAAGACCATTACTTGCATAGTATGGCCTTCCGCTGAAAATGTTTATTTCACACTAATTGTCTTTACCATATCACCATGACTGTTGGTAATACGCACTACATATATTCCGGACGCCATTGGAATCTGTTTTACTCCATTAACATTATCCACAAACAGGCGAACACCTTGCAGATTAAATATTTCTGTCAGGCTATATGTTTCAGACGCGACAACAACACAGCCATTTTCCGTACCAACAGAAACCCCTTCAAGCTCTGTATTATGAATTCCGCTCAACAACTTGAATAAAGCAGAAACTTTAGACGCACGTGTAAGAGCGAAGTCAAGACCGTCAATACGGTTTCCGTTTAGAACAATTGCATCCAGCTCATAGCCTGCATCAGGAAAAGCTGTAGCCTTTAACGTAACATTCTTCTTTACCTTCTGGCCAGATTCAATAATATTACCATCAGGACCTGTTATTTCAATAAGGCCATTGTCCGACGGCTCTATTGTCAGATAAGCGTCGTCACATCCCGAACCATTTCCTTCAACATTCACAATCCACCCTTTTTCTGTCGCAATCATGCTGTCAGCATTTCTTGCGTCATTTGGTGTATCCTCTTCTCCATTAGCCACCGTCAGCGTAGTGCCAGCGCCTGCATCAGGATCATTGGGATATACAGGAAGATTGTAATAAAAATCATTCAAATCGCATGCAGACATACCATTGCCTCCACAATTTATTAAACTGAGTTCTGTAAGCATACTCAAATCGGCAGCTACGACAGCGTTTCCGTTAAATGACAACGACTGCAGCTTGGTATTTGATGCCAAGTCAAGAGCAGTCAGCTGATTCTCGGCAACAGCAAGTTCCATTAACTCCGGATTTTGTTTCAAATCAATTTCTTTCAGCATATTCCCACTTATCTCCAATACTGAAAGTTTTCCAAGCTTCGTCAGATCTATTGCCTGCAGTTTGTTATTGGTAAGGTTTACAGATTCAAGCTCTGGATTGTTGTCGAATGATATTTCTGTAAGCTGATTGTTCCGTGCATCAAGTTTTATCAGTCCGGCACAATTAGACAGATCAAGTGAAGATATCTTATTGGCATGGCAGTCAATTTCTGTAAGTGCAGGATTCTCTGCGATATTAAGTTCTGAAAGTTCGTAGCAAGCTCCACAGTCAAGTATTGTCAGCCCCTTCTGATTGGACACATCAAGTGATGAAATGGGATTACCATAAACAATGAGTTCTGTCAGATTTTTATTCTTTGAAAGGTCTATAGATGTTATTTCATTGTCAACCAAATCAGTTCCGGGAAGCTCATAGCTTTCAAAATTGGCTCTCGTTACTTCACCGTAAATCGTAATAGTCTCGCCTGTGGCTGTTCCGTTAATAAAGCTCATTGGAGAATCACCAATCACCATTTCCTGCCGTGAGCCGTTGCCCCAATCAATACATATTGGAGTGTTAGGGTTGCTGCCGGCAAGACTGAACTGAAGTTCTCGTCCCACATTGGTTGTGAATGAAATGGACGGCTCTTCCTGTATAAAGTTAACCTTTATGGTTGAAGGTCCATTGACAACAAAGCATAGCTGGCTGATTTCTTCATCATTTACTGTCACACTTTTAAACTTATATCCATCATCCGGTTCTACAAAAATACATATAGGCACTCCGATATTAGCCTTGTCTGTCACTTCAGCCATTTTTTGGTAATATGGGGCTTGCCATTGAGAAATGGCAAAAACACCGTTTTCTGTAGTGTATTTTGTAAAATCATAAACGCCGTCGTTCATCAGGCTGCCGCCAGTCTGTCCTTCAACATGTATGGTTTCATCTGTTTTCGTAGCATCTGTCAATGTTATGTCTGTTTCGGCATTCTGAGCTGTTCCGTCACCTGTAACATCTACAACCCATTTCATGTCGCTACTTGTAACGTATGCAGTGTTAGAATGCTCTCCATTTGAGCCTTCTATCAGCAAAGTTGGTTCAGATGACATTGTTTCGGCATGAGCAGGCATTGTTTTGAACATCATGCTAAGTGCATCGGATGTCAGGCGCGCATTGTTCCTGACATCCACCTTTGCCAAACTGCCGCCAGGGTTTATATAGTTCATGTAAAAATGATCGCATTGTGTTTCTGCTGCCTCCAAGGTCTCCAGATAATAAGCGTTAGTCAGATCCAGATATCTTATAGGGTTTCCGCTGACGTTGAGATTCTGAATATTCGCCAGTGTTGAGATATCCACTTCTTTCAGCTGATTGTTTGCACAATTCAAATATCGCATATTCTTGTTTACTCTAACGTCAAGACTGGAAAGCTGGTTATCGCTGCATACCAATGTCTCAAGGGCAGTATTGTTAGACAGGTTAAGACTTGTCAGCTGGTTGCCTGCGCATCTGAAATCAACAAGTTTTGTATATTTGGCTATGTCTACTTCTTTCATATAATTTCCACTTAGGGCCAAAGAGGACAAATTAGGATACTCGCCCAGCTCAAATTCCATAAGAGCATTGTTCGACAGCGACAGCGTAGCCAGATTAGGAAGGCTGATGGCATAAAAATGCATTATGTAACAATTTGACATTTCAATTGACAACAACTCCGTGCTACCATCATTAAAAACAACGGTTGTAAGATCCGGATTATAAGATGCGTCAAAATATCTCAACTTGCTGAAATTCATGAGATTCAACATCGCCAATTTGTTATACGACAGATTTAAGTCTGTCAGCGATTCAGAAATGCTTGTGATATCCAGCTGGTATGAGTCAATTTCGTTGTTATTCAAGCGCAGTTTCGACAGTTTCGGCATACCGGTCAACGTAAGTGCCTTAAGTTTGTTTTTACTTATATTCATGTTTTCCAGCTGCGGCATCTCACAAAATTGCACCTCAGCTATTTCGTTGTCTGAAAGATCCAGTTCAGTAATTGAAGAGAGTCCGTCAGCAACAAATGAAGTCAACTGCTGCCCGCTACAATAGAAATATTTGAGATTTCCCTTTATTTTTATTGTTTGTCCCTTTATTTGCTCTGTCACTTCCTGCTGATAGCCATATCCATCCGGGTCAATGGTATAGCTCTTCTCCACTCCATCTCCCCAGTCTATTATTAAAGGCTCGTCAATTGACGTACAATAAGTTGTGACTGACAGATCTTCGCCTACGGATTTGGCCGTATTAATGGTTACTGTACCTTGGGCTCTGCCTATTAAGGCAATAGCCAGTAATGACAATAAAAGATAAAAACGTTTCTTCATAGTAAAAACTTTTTAAAACCAACCTTTTGGAAGAATCAAATTAGCGCATGTTTAATCCGGTCAAAAGGATTTTCGTTTTTAAATTAATTAGGCTAATAGAATTGTAAATGCGCCACCGATAAATCGGATAAACAATTCGTCTGTATATTTTTACACAGTTATGTATGAAACCAATGGACTTATGCAAATCTGACTGCCGGAAACAGCAAATTTACAGCAAAATGCATAATCTCTTATTTGCCAATTATATATTTTCTGCCAACAAAACCAAGTGTATGGAAGAAAGGCTAAATGCGGGTTAAAGTTTTAATATTAAACAAAAAAACTAATTATTAAATATAACAGCCAATTGTAAGATTATATGGCTTAACGTCATACAAAATAGTTCCATGCTATAAAAATAGCCAAATATGTTGTCTTTAACAATAATAGAAACACAGCAAATATAAGCATTATTTCAATACGTTTTTTTATTCATATCATTTTAATTCATTATTTAATAAATTTTAATATAAAAACGTTCATTAATATAAAAATAGCGTCCTGATACAGGAGATTATGCTCATTTGAAGAGATTATAAAAGTACGAAAATAATTTTATCAACAACACTTATACATTATGACCTGAAAAATGTATAATTCTCGCACACCATAAAGTATGATAAATCAAACCAAAACATTTCCGGCCTCACAAATATGTTTCAAACAGATGTATTGGATAAATTATTAATTTATCAATACCGACAAAAACAATGGCACGTGCCAGAATGTATGCTAAACTACATCTTGACACGCGCCAATATTTATACGTATCAATTATATTCCCGCCGTCAGAAAGCAAGTATCGGGCGTGCATAATCCTCGGCGTTGCCCCAATTTGTCATAAGTTCAACCAACCCGTCCGTACCGATGTTGATGATATTGAACGATTCTTCATCATATGGAGTGGAGGTCCACATACCTCCATAGGTTTTATTTTCATCAAGCATAAAGAGTTCTCTGTCTGCCTCAGGCACAAGTTCGAGTGTTTTGTTGATTTCGGCCACAACGTCGTAACTTACATTTTCGCTGCAATAATACGTAGCGTCATAGTCATAAGTTTGCCATGTCTTCATTATCTGTGCCACCTCACCGCCGCACAGGTTGGCTATCATGTCCCAAGCCTGTCCGGTGCTCGGAAGGAACCATCCGCTAGAGCTTTCGGGGGCTGGAATAAAGCTATTGGTCATCCAGTCGAATGCCGGCACTACTTCCATATTATTTCCGTAAGTCTCCAGTACTGTCTGTGTTTCGCTACGTCCGTTGACATTATTATACCATGTTGATGCCAGCTTGGCGGCTTTCAGACATTCGAACGAACTTTCAGACGTATACCACGTGGTGTATTTCTCTGGGCCATGAGCCATTTTGGCTGCCATAACATAGCCGTGAGTATATCCGGCGTCCTTGTCAGACTGCGCCATACGCGACGGATCTGTCTGGAAGACTATGCCTATGACGGTCTTTTCCTCAACAGGCGCCGGCTTGTTCTCCGCCCATACCGGATTAAGTCCGTCTGGATCAATGCTAATCAGGCCACCGTCGCTCCACGTGCCATCAGAGTAATAATAGTCGCCCACCTTAGGAGCCGCCACAGCAGATTCTGACGTCAGTGTCAGGTCTTTGGTGTCGATATATCTTTCGGGTGTTCCAACAGAGTAAATTCTGTCTTGTGTAAAAGTAATTGAATGTTTGTCCGGGGCTACACTGAAAACAATGTCACTGCGCTCACTGCCCCATGCTCCGTTCTTTCCCTGAAGCACCTGCGACAATGTAAGCGTGGCATTACCCGCATCATAAACATAGTTAACGGTTTCAACGGTTACCTCCTGTTTCATTTCTCCGAACTCATTCTCTACCATGGAACTGAATTCGGCCTTATTCCCATCAACTATAGTAACAGACACCTTTGCCTTGCGCGGCTCGCCGTCGTACCCAAAATCACCTGTAGCCTCATAATAGCTGTCACCGTCCCATACATCAGTATCAGTAATGGTGTAAGTGCCTGTCACGGTGTCAATGATATAAGTCGTGGTAATTCCGTCTACCGTCAGTGTCACCACAGAACCTTCAATGGTGTATGTACCCTCCTTATCGCTGATTGTCGCTTTGCCAAAGCCGTCGAGCACCAGCGTGCCGCTGTCGCCTGTATAGGTTCCAGCCTCCTTGCCCTTGTCGGTGAACACAGGCTTATTATCCTTCACCTCATATCTGAATATTGGCGTTACACCGTCATATACTGTCGCCATCACTCCATTTTCGGATATCGAGCTTCCGCTGCCATACGTTAGGGTCACTTCGCTAAGCGAATAGTTGTCACGGCTGAACAGATAGTAGACCACAGCTCCATCACAAGTGAACTGCATAAGATTTCGGTTGCCCCCCTGATCTGACGCTGCCGTATATCCTGACACCGGCTTCTTGGTAGTTATATAGAACCTGTTGTTTTCCGGGAGGTCGTACTCAGGGTCTATGTTCCTGATAATCGCCAGGGTAAAATCCTCTCCCCAAATACCGGACAGCCCGAATTCATCGCACTCCTCACTCACGTAATCAAATTTTCCGACAGCCTCATCAAAGGTATATGTACCCTTGAAGTCATAGTTGTTCTCATCTTCCGACTTAACGGTGAACACAGTGTTGCCCTTCAACGTCATGTCCATGGTCGTGCCGTCAGACTGATATATGTCGCTATATCTTGTGGTGTTGATAAAGAATCCCTTGTAGTCGCCTGTGAAAGGCTTGCCGTTGTAGGCAGAGCGCTCTACAGACTGCGTACTTATGGTGACAGCCTCGGCCGACATATAAAACTTCCAGAAGTCGCCATAGCCAGGAGACGACTCTTCCATAATGTTGACCGGGTTTCCGGTCAGGTCTCCTGTCACTGATATGGTGTTGTCAAAGCCGATCTCGGTATTAGTGTCGAAATAGACAGTAGAGTTGTATAGATTCTGGCATATCACCTCGCCGTCCTCACCTACAAGCTCGTTTCCGTCCTCGTCCTTGGCTATCGAGTTGATCATTATCACTTGCGAATGGTCGTCACCCTTACGGTATATACGGTAATAAGCCTGCTCAGTCAGGGCCTTGAGGCTTACGTCATATGCCGGCATTGTAAAGCGGAATGTATAGATCTTTGAGTCTTGCCCGAGTGTTTCTTCAACAAGCTCGCACTTGTCGCCCTCACCCGTGCCGAAGGCCACTTCGCTTATCTTATAGTAAAGATCAGTAACAACAGCCTCAAACTCCACGATTTCTCCAGCCTTAGCCTTATCTGGGGCCGAGAAATAATAATAGTCTTCGCCAGGCACGGCTTCTATAGTATATGTCTTGGGTGTGCGGTACAAGGCTTTTATGTTGGCCACCGTGTTAAACTCAGAGTAAGTGTCGCCTATCGAAAAGTCGCCTGTGGTATTGTCGGAAGAGAACGTTACATTGCCTTCTATTTCAGTCTTAGAGCCGTCATTGTGCTCTACGGTAAACTGTGCCATCGACGTTATGCTCGAGAGCATGGCTACCACAATTATAAGTATGTATTTTCTCATGGATATGTGTTTTTAAGGTTAGCGTTTAATTATTCTTACTGAACGGCCGTCAACCGTGAGAACATAGTGTCCCGGGGCAAGCCTGCTGACGTTTATCGTTGCATTGCCCCCTTCAGCCTTAGCCGTAAGGCACGTGGCTCCGCCAGCCGACACGATTCTTATTTCAGCTCCCGGTCTGCATCCAAATACGCATAAAGAAGATGTCACCACTGTAGGCGTAACCTTAAAGTCTTCTGACGCAGTGTTCCAAATGCCCGACGCCTCATGCTTAGAGAAGGTAGCCATGGTGACTCCGTCGAATTTTTCATTAGTAACTGTGACAATAGAAAATGACACATCATCGTCAGCAGCCACTATGAAACCTATGTCCTGCAATGGGATGCTGAGCTTTGTATCTGTCTCGATGTGCCACACTTCATTGTTTCCATCGGCCTTTGCCTGAATCGCGGCAAAGGCAATAAGAAATGCCATGACTAATTTGTTTTTGCTTCTCATGGTTAATACAGTTTTAGTTTGGAGTTCTGTATGACTGCTGTTATACTCCCGCCTTAGGCTGCAGAACCCTTTATCAGCATAAAGCAAGAGTAATTTTGGATATCAGATTAAAAATAATATAAAGACTATACTATATTCCTGCCATTGATTTGACAATAAAGAAATATGCAATCCTTACAGTCTGCACGCAATGACAAGGTTGCCACAGCCGAGGATTTGATACTGCCGGATGACCTCATAACCTGACAGGGATCTTTATTTAATACAATAAGATATTAACAGAATTTTAAGATTAAACGAAAATTAATTAAACAGACAAATCATCACATTGTAAGATTATATGGCCAAATGCCGTATAAAATAGTTCACCGCTTAAAAATAGCCAAATATATTATTATAAAAATATGTTATTCAGCAAATATATAAAATTATATAATACAAACTTTCATTTTATATATTTTTTACCTATTCTTTAACAAAGTTTAATAAAGAGAATACAGGTATTAATACCTAAGACGCTTTTCTGCACATTTCCGGGACTGCATAGAAATATCTGTCCAGTCTCCGCATTATCTTGACATGAGAAAAATCCTATCAATGTCCACATTATCGGCTTACGTGAGTGTTTTGTGCAAGCTCATAATACCATATATGGGCATGGCCGGCTGAAGGATATAACATCAGCGGCATTAAAAACAACAAAAAAAACTGTAACAAAAACAGAGCCAAACAGTTAACGGAAACCTATAAAAAAGACAAGAACAAAGCGGATTGTAAGCAGGAGAACACAAATAAGTTTCAGATCATTAACCTATCGTTTACGCACCGTAACTCGGCCACTTTTGATGAGTAAACGGCCGAGTTACGATGTGCAAACCGGCCACTTACAGACGGGAGCGGCTAATATTCCTTATGCGGCATTACTATCCGGCAAGGCTTCAGCTGCCAATACTTATGTCTGTGCCGGCAGGGCGCTGATATATACGCAGGCCAAACTCTGAGGCCATCACTATGGCATAGTCGAGCACCTCGCTCTGAAATATCTCAAACGGCTTCCAGTCTGGAAATAATGAGAAACAATAAAGTTCAAGAGGTAATCCCTCGGGGGTGGGCTGAAGCATACGTGCCATAATCATAAGATCCTTATTGACATCTGGATGATTAGACATAAAGTTCATCATAAAGTTACGATAAACCTGTGTGTTGGCTACAGGCTTAGCAGAAGGGTCAAACTCGCCGGCAGCAACATATCCTTTCTGTTCATAGGCTCTCAGCTCATCATGCGTGCAAAAGTGAACCGTATTTGCATCTATATTGACAAAGAGCTTTAGGCGTCGGCCTCCTGCCTCACGCATGCCCCGCCAGTTCTGGAATGAGTCACTAACAAGCAGATATGGAGGTATGGTGGTGATGGTCTTGTCGAAGTTCTGCACCTTGACAGTGGTCAGCGACACCTCTTTAACATATCCGTTGGCACCATATTTAGCCATGGTGATCCAGTCGCCCGGCCGGAGCATATCATTTGCCGTAAGCTGCACTCCGGCAACAAGTCCCAGAATGGTATCCTTAAAAATCAGCATCACGATGGCAGCCGAGGCTCCAAGTCCGGCAAGAACCGCACCAGCACTCTTATTGGCAATGATGCTAACCACGAGAATAAATCCCACCACAACAGCCATAAGATTGAACATCTGGTATATACCTTTAAGCGGGCGGTTGCGCAGTTTCTGATGCTCGCTCGATATCTCATAGAGAGAATGCAGAAACTCGCTTATGAAAAACAAAGACACAACAACAAGATATATATTGCATATCTTAAGCAGAAGAGGCAACACATCACTACCCTTGGCAAATGCAAACGGCAGCAGGACATACCATATTACCGGCGGTATAATACGGCGAAAGGCTTTCATTACGCGCCTGTTAAAAAGATAGTCGTCCCATGTAGCCTTTGTACGCTCAGTAAGCTTCTGCACCGCCGGCATGACCACATATCTGAAAAGAGCCGTGCTGATATATGAAACTAGGGCTATTGCAAAAATTGCCGTGAGCGGATAGGCCCATGACAGGACATCCTCTGACACACCTGCAGTGTGGCGGAGAAACCCTAAAATATAATCATCTAAATTTTCCATCTGTCCGTAAATATTTACTAACGGCCGCAAAAATAAGAAATAACAGCGAAAAAAGCGAAAAATAACAAATGATATTATACCGGATGCACCAGCGACAATGTATAACGCATATTAAAAAAGACACAAAAAGATACAAAAAATTATATATGTGAAGAAAAAGTATTAAGTTTGCCGGACTGTAAAAAAGAATAATGAAAATCATCAAATTCATAAAAGACTGGACACTCATTATCGCCATCATCACAGGCATTGCCGCCTATTTTGTGTATACAGCAATACCTGCGCTCAAGCCAACCCACGACTTTGCCCTAAAAGCAATAGACACGCTGCAGCCTATGCTTATATTTGCAATGCTATTTATTACATTCTGTAAAATTAATCCGAAGAAACTCAAGCTTTGCAAATGGCACCTATGGCTACTGCTATTTCAGGCCGGCACGTTCACCAGCATAGCTGCAGCACTGATGCTGATGCCACAAAGCGGCATGCGCATAGTGCTTGAGGGAGCAATGATATGCCTTATATGCCCTACTGCCACGGCCGGGGCCGTAATAACAAAGAAACTTGGAGGCAACGTTAACCACATAACCACATACACAATACTGATAAACATCATAACCGCGGCACTTATACCGGCACTTGTGCCTTACGTGCACCCAAATCCGGAACTGGGTCTGCTCAACTCAGCAATACTCATTCTCGGTAAAGTATTCCCACTACTGCTTCTGCCGTTATTGGCAGCAATCCTGTTAAGATATCTCTCGCCAAGACTTCACTTTATCATATCACACTACAGCAACATAAGCTTTTATCTATGGGCTGTAGCGCTCACACTAGCCATGACCGTCACAACACGCACGATAGTTCATGCTGACATTGCACTCACAACTGAGCTTGGGCTCGTAGCGGCCTCGCTCATAAGCTGTCTGCTGCAGTTCTGGCTAGGAAGAAAGATAGGAGATGTATACAACGACAAGATTACTGCAGGACAATCATTAGGTCAGAAGAATACCGTGCTGGCCATATGGATGGGATATACTTTCTTTACTCCGATAACAGCCATTGCCGGAGGATTCTACAGCATATGGCACAATGTAATAAACTCGTATCAGCTTTTTCAGCACAGGAAGGAAGAGCAGGCAAAGATGTAAGACCACACGACAGAACCGTATAATGACAGATACATAAAACAAGATTGGCAATATTTTAATACCTGTTCAAAATACCAGAATCATTATCCTTATTCTGCATCTTTAATTTCACTCCAGACTTAGACTTACCAAATGAGAAATTGTAAACAAGATTTATATACGCCATATTGGCATTGTTGATGATTCTTTCGGTTTCTGTACGTTGCAGAAGCGGTGTCCCTGATACGGATGTAACCTGTTTCCATGAATCATAGAATGGGTATCTTATCCCCCCGGTAACGGTCAGGTTCTTTATAGGCTTGTACGAAAGCTCTACCGATGCCATACTTGGTATGTTTTTCGTCGTCTGTCCGACAAGTGATTTTTTCTGAGTCTGGTAAAACAGCTGCAATCCCCATTTATTGTATGCAAGATACATTGACGGAATAATCAAATAGCCTGTATGGTTCCACTGTGTATCACCAAGTTTGTTTTTCTGATGGAACACTTCAGAGTAAAGTCTCAATCTGAGTATATTGTTAGAAAACGGGTACCACTGCAGAAACAGGCTGGCTTTCATGTTCTGAGCGTTGTCCAGATTGCCGAATGTCTCAATGATGTTTGTATCATCCGATTGGAAAATCGGTGCAATGGCATCTTTTGTATATGAGTATCCCACTTCAGCATTGATAACAAATTTCTTGAAGCCTTTGAAGTAGGACAGCGACAAATCATGATTGTTGCTCGGAGCCAAATTCGGATTTCCAGCAAATATATAATTGGGATCCTTGAAATAAGGATTGTAAGTGAGCGAAGATACCGGCGGGTTTTCGGTGTTCACCTCATAATTGAACATCAGATCCGAACTCTGGTCTATGAAGTATCCCAATTTCACCTGAGGACGGAAATAGGTAAAGTTGTAGGTCTTGTTCTCAATGGTGGTAAATATATTGTTGTTTACACCGGCGCTTATGCTGTAATTGAATCTTTCCCCCAGCATCCCGGTTATGCCCAGATAGGAATAGATTTCATTGGTGGTTATCTGATTGTTTGAAGGCAGATTGTTCTGGATACTGTTGTTGTAAATGTATCTGGTTCCGACATACAGGTTTGCCGTCTTCATCTTATAATTATACAGCGCCTCGCCGATAACGGAGTATTTGTCCGTGTTGATTACCGTTGCCGTTTCAAAATCCGTTTTTTCATCCAGCAGTTCCTTGTATCCATAGTCATAATCTGACTTGTAGTAAGTACCGACAAGATTCATTATCAGTTCATGTCTGGAGCCGAACGATTTGCTGAGATACATATCCATAACCGGACTGATGTATTTGTCTTTGTCCGAACTTTCGCCGATTTTGACGGATTCCACGTCATTTATCCTTGATGTGATGTCCTGTATCGAGGAACGTCTGCGGTTCAGGGAGTTGAATGACAGTTTTACACTGAACAGATAGTTGTCCGCTTTCGAGTTGTTGAAACTGATTTCAGCCATCTGCTGTTCATAGGCATAGGGGCTGTTGCGTCCGCTTTTTGTCTTTTGGTAATCTGTTCCTCCGACAGAATATGCCATTTCTTCATCCAATACCCTTTTGTTGTAGTTCCTGTAATTGATATTGTATGTTACGCCTATCTGCGAATTTCCCCAATTGTATTTGAAGTTGGCAACATTGTTGCCGAAGCCTGTAGTCACGGCATTCTGGGTATTGATGCCGATAGAACCCCCGTTCTGTTTTTCCTTGGTCACTACATTTATGACCGCTCCCAATCCCATATTGGAGTATTGGATGGGCGGTTGTGTGTAATAGTCTATTTTTGCGATGTTTTCGGGAGATATGACTGAGAGGTCCGTCGGAGTTGACGGAACCCCGTTGATCAGGATCTTTACTGCCTTGCCGTCAACCGACGAGACACTCTGGTCAAGAACCTGTATCTTGGGCAGAAATTCCAATGCGGACAGAGCACTGCTGTATTGCCCCTTTTCGACATTGGTCAGTTTATATTCTTTCTTGTCGGCAAATCTTTTCACCATGCTTGCAGTTACGACAACCTCTTCCAGATTCATGGAGTTTTCCTGCAAGTGGATTATTCCCAAATCGGTTGTCGTGTCCAGTTTCAGATCCTGATAATGGTTCGAGTAGCCCACAAAAGAGATTTCAAGACCATAATCTCCGGACTTCAGTCCGTCTATGGCAAATTGACCTTCATTGTCAGTGGTTCCTCCTTTGTAATAAAGGGAATCTGTCTTGGATCTGATTACTATTGAGACTCCTGTTACAGACAGTTCTTTGGAGTCTTTCACAACACCCTTGACGGTATGTTGAGCCAATGCTGGTATTGTACACACGATACTCCAAAGCAGCAAAAAAATAAGTTTTAATCCTCTCATGATGAATAGCTGTTTTTTGCAAAAGTAATGTTCGGCAAGAAAAAGCAGCTATAAAACGGCTGACATTTTGCTGACATCAGCCAGACAATTAACTGATAATCATCAGTTTACAATTCGGAGCGAGTAATACCCCCCTTTATCCGAAATTATCTTTACGTTACTGTTGCTCTCAACCACAGGTTTCAGCCTGCGTACCAATGTGTATAGTGTTTCTTTGGCATTGTCTTTTCCGGGCCACAGTTTTTCGCAGATATCATTAATCGGCACTTTCTTGCATTCGCTGGTGATAAGGATTTTCATAAACGCATACTGCATCGGCGTGAAATGAATCTCTTCATTATTCCCATTGTAGAACAATGAATGTGAATTGGAGAATATAATATCCCCGAAAACTATTGACTGATTATCGGGCTGAAGGCTTTGGTATAAAGATTTTTTGTGATTCAGGTAAAACATGGAGAATAGTCCCCAAAGTAATGACACTATAAGCAACATCCCGGGAACTGTCTGTTCAGACATGCTGAAAACTGCGGCTTTGGAGCAGTTTGGATATGCCCTTACATGAAGTCTTTCTTCACCGCATTTGTAGGTCATAGTGTCACTGCAGAAAGATACATTGCTTAATACCTCCGTACACATCGCCAGATAGGATGTTTTCTTCAGCTTGTCTATTTTTAATTTTGACCTGTACACTTTCAATGTGTCTGCCGTTATACAGTCTGACGGTTTCTGCAAAATAGTCTGAGCCAAAGCCTGATTGACATCATCTATTATAGCTTCTTTCATTATTGCATAGTTGTAATAACTCATGGACAAAGAAGGAATAATCAAAGAGAAAAAAACTATTATTGCTGTTATCGGCTTCATATTCTATCTATGTTTAAATCAACGGAAACTATATATAAGAAAAATATGTAAATAAAGTATTTTCACATCTTGACAAAATGGCAACTGATAAACAACTTAAGTTCACCCTTCCAAAACAGATACAAATTTAATACAAATTTTCCGTTTTCTTCACTAGTTTGCAAATATTTTTTTACGTCTGAGATGTAGAAGATTATTTACTAAGTGACATACGATAAAACTACTAATATTGAGAAATAATATCATGAATGATCACGTCCAGAAAACAGACGGCAAGAGAAATATATAGAAACGAAAAGCCTACACAAGAGTTTTCTGCTTAAATTAATATATAAAAATGGCAAAACCATCATAAAATGGTTTTGCCATCAAAAATGTTAGATGAATTTTATTTTTCGTCAATCAAATGAAAGCATCTGTAATAATTAAGTTAATTGCGAACCTTCACAACCTTGTCCCCTATCTTAACGATATAGATACCCTTGTTACCCAGACTTACATTGATATTTCTACGTCCGCTGTTATCAGAGAATACGGTGTTGCCGCCAACTGAATATACTACAACAGCCTCTGAATTAGGATTAACTATGCACAACATTCCGTTAACAGAAGTAACAGTAGCTTCCTCATTCAACATGTTGTCATCAATAGAAGCAGTAACATTCTCGCTGACAAGTTTCAGGTCAGAGAACTGACTCTCCTTATATAGGGCTCCATAAGAGTCACCCTTGGCTTTGACTGCGCTTACCTTATGGTAAACAGGCGCATTTACAACCTTCATCGGTACAACTACTTCAAGAGAAGTATCCTCGCAATACTGCTTAAATAGGAACGGCTCAAGAAGAGTCTCGCCCTTCTTATAATTCTGAGTTATCTTCAAGTCATCAATGTAAAGATTACCAGGAGCTGTTACGCCATAAATACCAATGGTTGAACGTGATGTTCCTTTTGTAAGAGTAACATTAAATGTCTTCCACTCTGCATCAACACCTTCAGGATAAACAAGTTCTGCCTGAACATAGTCGCCTATTGACTCATCATAATTAAACAATGCCACAGCAGCCTGAGTTGGAACATATACAGGGTTGCCATCTTGGTCTGCCATCTCAGCAAGCTCTCCATAAAGTTTAATACTTAAGTTAATTTTTCCGTTGTCCTTTGACAAATCAAGCTCAGGAGAAATAAGTCCGGCATCACCTTGGCCATAAATGTACTGCCATGCGTCAACACAGATGTAATCGGTATAAGGCATATAGTGAGTTCCTCTCCAGCCAGCCTGACTTAAATCGGCAAGATAAAGTTCGGAATATGTGTTATAAGAAGGATTATCAAGTGTCAGTCCAGTAAGATTACCGTCAGCATCCTTAACACCATCAAAATTCTCGTCTGTAACGACAAACTCACCATCATCTTCAGCTGTTCTTACATTGTAAGCCCAATAGTTGTAACGTTCTGCAGTAGGCACATCATTCCATGACGCAGTATACACTCCATCTTTCACCTCTTCAACATCATTCAGGACAGGAGCCTCAAGATCGAACACCTCAACAGGCTGTGTTTCCATAGACTCATGAGTTCCCTTAACGGCACGCAATGTATAATAATAAGTCTTTCCTGACTCTATTCCCTCTACAGTAAAGGAGGTTCCCTCTACCCTTTTATCCACGATAAAGTCAACTACATCTGAGTTTTCATCAAGAGAATATACATTAAGCAGATATGCCTCAGCACCATCCACAGCTTCCCAGTTAGCGTCAAAGCTATTACCTTTATAATTAGAGTGAGGCAATGTCACAGGTGTGTCTACATATTGGTCAATCTGATAAACCTTGATGTCGTCAATGTAGATTGGTCCCTGAATTGTCTGAACCAAATTAAATATTGTAGTTGGACCACCACCATAGAAAGTAACCTCGTAAGTACGCCATTCTGATGTTATATCAGGCATAAAAACACTTGGTTTAATGTCCCATGTGGGTGACATGTTATATGTCTCCGCACATTCAACCATTAATCCGGATGATGTACCTGTCAACGTACGAGCCTTAAACGAGACTGTAACGATGCCACAATATCCCGATACATCAAGAAGAGGAGTATTTATACTAGCCTGCTGATTATACAGATCTGCATTAAGGAATACACAGCCACCGGCAGAGTAAGCATTATTGGCACCCCAGTTAGGCAAGGTTGTCCACTTTGGATCCATGTTCCACCATGGGTACTTCTCGGTACCGACAGGTAGGTTAAGGCTTGTCTTAAGGTCTGGAGACTCCAATGAACCACTTTCGAGTTTAGAAAAGTCCTCTTCCATGATAACAACTTCCTCTCCATACGGATTCTCTGCCTCACCAGCCTTAAGCACTTTTACAACAGGCGTATTACTGATGTGTGTCTTACCGATTGAGAACATGTCCATGCCCTTTTGCTGAGCATGTGCCCCAGAGCGTGCATTACGTGTCACCAAACCTTGTTTCGCTACTGCTTCAGTTCTGAATGTCATTGGACGTTGTGCAAACATAGCAGCAGACATCCCTGTCAATAATACAAATAATGTAATTTTGTTATTCATAGCTATTATTTTTTTTACCTTTATTATATTTAAAGAATAGACTCTTCCTTCACTTTAAAATCAGTAAGCTAATATGCTAACAAACATAATTATATTATGAAGGCAAGAGCCTACTCTTCAAACATCTATTTTATCTAAGATAAGTTCCTAAGAAACCCGAACCTTCTTTGTATAAGAGTTACCTTCTACATCCACTACCTTTACGACGTATACGCCTTTAGAAAGGTTTGTCTCTATAGTATTACGTCCAGTAACCACATCGTTGAATACAGTGCGGCCAGTAAGATCATAAATAGCAAGAGATACAGCATCAATACCATTGAATGTAACAGAGCTGCCGTCGAATATTATGCCATCACCACCAAGGGTCAAATCTTTTATTCCGACTGTTGTCTCAACTGCCAAACTCATAATAGGCAAGCAAGGAACCACTTCACCGGCACCTGTCATTGGTTCTGGAGACACTTCGTCTTCAAATCTGAAGCTTCTCCACTCAGCCTCAGGTGTGTCCCATATATCATTATAAACCTTAAACTGAGCAGGGAACATACCAGGAGATACACCATCCTTAACGATAGTAAACACCAAATTCTTTGAAAGATCGTATTCGAATGGAGTGTCCAGTTCGAAAATCATCATTCTATCTTTTCCGTCAACAATAGTATTCGTACCGTCAAAAACTTTGGTCTGACCTGTTACTGGTATATATCCAGATGGAGTTCCTATATATTTATTGTCAGTTACGCCCAAATATATTTCTGCATTAAATGTAACATCAGACATATCGACATCAAATTCATTCCTGTCATAATACAATGCCAAGCGATGTATTGTAATCGTGCCTGTCTGACCTGTAAAATCTTCTGGATAATATATAGACTGGGCTGTATAGTATTGAGAATAGAAAGAAATTGGGAATCTTGCATTTATAGAAGTATTATCACCTGTCAGAAGTACGTTAAACGGTTTAGTGCCTTCAGGATAAGATGTAACTGTTTTTGCTTCCGTAACATCATTAAGCGCATTCTGGTCTCCGTCAAGAACTACAACGGCTGCCATCTGGAAGTCACCGTCTACATCCGGGGTAGCAGAAACTTTAACAGTTGCTTCCGCATTAGATTCTATTTTTTCTGTAACATCTGTAGAACCAAGCACCACCTTGTTGTCACCGTCAAGACGTACTATCTGTACCTGATATGCATCTATATCCTTGGCGCCTACGTTCTTAACCTTTACGGAATATTCTGCAGGCTCTCCCTCTGTCGGACTCATTTCGCCATCAAAAGAGACAGCTGATAAATCTTTTTCAAGAATTTCTTCAATTGAGAATCTTTCAATTCCAATAATATCTGTTATTGGATTTTGTGTCATATAATTAAATCCGAAATTATATTCACCATCTGTTTCAGGTACAAATGTCATCTCGAAAGGTATTACAGAATAATACTGAGAGGTCGAGAAATGCTCTATCTTATCAAGTTCTATATTCTGGCTCTCTGCAGTAATACCATTTCCGACCGTAAATCTGAAATCATGATACTGGTCTGGGGTAAGGTCGCTGATACAGCTACTGAAATATACATCATAAACAATCTTATAAGCCTTTCCAGCCTTTAAGCTAAATGCCGGCGATATTGCATAATCATCATTTGCAGATGAATACATATCCAATATTAAACCGTCTATTGGGAATTGACTGTAAGTGAATTGCACGCCATCCATATTTCCATCAATTACAGTCCATGAACTTGCATCGGACTCAAATTCAAATTCAGTAGAATACGGCACTACCAACGCTTTACCAGCCAATACTTTCGGAGAAACGCCAACCTGGCCCTCACCATCAGAAGTGACAGGTTTAATCTCGTAGTAATAATTCTGTATTTCCAGCAGTTCATTATCAGTAAATGTTGTTCCTGTATAATTCTCTGCTACAACCTTTTCATCTGGGTAACGTGTAATTGTATATTTAATAGAAGACTCGTCATACCATCCATCATGCATTCCGACTTCCGGCTTAGACCATGTCAATGTAAGAGCATCACCGTTTTTAACCAGATTTATATTTGAAGGCATACCCGGTAACTATTCAGCGAAAGGGCATAGCGGGGTATCAAGCCTCA
>UMLR01017307.1_pt1 | contig 45813 bp, 57 predicted proteins | sample 1966741 | NCBI WGS metagenome assembly UMLR01 (sample SAMEA4836207, study PRJEB28245) | human gut metagenome | biome: gut microbiome; material: fecal sample | place: Denmark | collected 2008 | reverse complement strand
TTCGATGTACACAAATTACCCCGAAGCTTTCCAAATTTGGCAAGTTTATAGGAACAGATGGTGTGCAAGATATTGGCAAGAAAATGGAATAAAAGTTATTCCTACAGTCAGTTGGTCTGATGAATCAAGCTATAAATATGCCTTTTTAGGAATTCCAAAACATTCAGTTGTTGCAATTGGGACGGTTGGTGTTTTGAATGATAAAAACGCTATAACTCTCTTTATGCAAGGCTTTAAAGAAATGTTAAAACAACTTGAACCAAAAGAGATTTTGATTTATGGAAACAAGTTGAGCGAACTTGACGGATATAAAAACCTCCGTTGGTTCGAACCGTACATGAATAAATTTAAGAAAGCGAGGTCATAATGGGTGGTCGTGGTTCAGGTGGTGGTAGAGGCGGTGGCGGTGCTGCTAAAAAAGTGCCAACAGGCGAAGGTATCACAGATAAAAACGAACTTATAAATTTATACAATAGTATATCAGGAAATTCTAATCTCTCTGTAGAACAACGAGTCAAAGCTATGCACGATATTCAAGAAAGAATAAAAGAATTAGATGCTAAAAAAGCATCAGACCTTAAACAAAAACGGCTTGATGCACTTGCTAAAGCTCGTGCAAAACGTGCAGAAAACAAAAAGAACGGAATTAAACCCGAAAAGAAAGAAAAAGACCCAAGAAGAACGAAAGCTAAAATGTCTATGGATAGCACAGTTTCAGACCTTAAATATAATTTGAGGCGAGGTGTTGAATCAGACGGATATATTTCAAATTCTGATTTCAGAGTTGAAGATTACGGAAATTCCGTCAGCGTTCAAATCAGATATTTAGGGAAGTGGAAAAATCCATCACATGCACGCTATGAGGAAGATTACGATTGGCAGGAACTTCGTTCTTCAAGTGGCAAACAGATTGATAAAGTAATAAAGAAAATGTCAAAACAATCAGGTCGTAAAATCACGTGGAGTACAAGCGAAAAAAATTGGATTGATATTGACATACCAAAAATGAAAGGAGATTAATTTATGGGAGGTCGTGGTTCAGGAGGCGGCAGATCAGGTGGAGGTGGCGGTGCATCATCTCAACAGGATCACGAAGTAAGACTCCGCAGTCTTAATGACATATATCAGGAAAAATATTCTCAAATGACAGATTCTGAATTGAATCGGGCATTGACTAATGCTAAAAATCAAATGAATAAAGAGCAAGCAAAAGTCCTGCACGAACAACAGAAACTCCAAAAAATGGTCGATGAATTTAAAAAAATGAAAGACACCGATCCGGGAGTTGATGAAAAATGGAATGCCATCGATAAGCAAACTGGTGTTTTGAATGATGCACGTTCACGATTAGATATCAGGTCACAGGCATATTATTTAGGTATTAATGAAAAGCACAATGTTAGAGGAAAATATACCGCAAACGACATTAAAAAAATGTCTAACGGTCAATTAAACTCTTTCTATAATAATTCATACAAAGAAAGTTCCAAAGCACGAAAACGTATTGAAAACACATCAAATCCTAAAACGAGAGCCAAATATCAAAAAATATACGATACTCAAAACGACTATTTCAATAAAGCAACTGCCGAAAAAAATATCCGGGGACTTGACGGAAAAGGTTGGTAATTGTGTCTGAATGATACAAAACTCCGCTCAATGACTTTAATTAAAGCCTAATTAGAGTGATGAATGTGTTTGTACACATTAAAAAGGAGGTCATTATGACTACAATCACAGCAGAACAAGCACTAAAGAGTAAACAGAATTTTTCAGAATTCTTGGAAAACAACACTCCCGTTCAGGTAACTTCGACAATAGCGGATTACCAATCAAAGAGCGGAAAAGTCGTTGTAACACTTACGGATTTAACACAAAACTTCGACACTTTTGTTGATGTTGTAAATGATCCGACCCTTTTGGAATTACCACAAAAACCTTATTTTGCTTGGATAGTTACAAATCCAAAAGAACGAATTATGAATGTTTTAAGAACGATCAATGATAGTTCAACTGGTGATTTAGGAATTTTTGTTTTTAAGGCTTTTTTGAACGGCGATAAAATGGACTTTGAATGCCTTTTGAAACCTGAACTAAAAGAAAAGCAAAAGAAAGAAAAAACAATAACCAAAACAGGTGGAATTCAATACGATTATTGGAAAGTTTATTCAGAAGTCTGCGATGAAATGGGCGAGGGTGACTATCAAATAAAGCCGGCATCACAACATTACCAAAATATACCGATTGGACTCAAAGGTGCATATATAAAGCAAACAATAAGTGTAAAAGATAATTATGTCGCATCGGAATTATTTATCGGAGATAATAAGCAACTTTTCGCAGACCTAAAAAAACACGAAAAAGAAATTGAAAAGGAACTTGGCACTCTAACTTGGGATTGTAAGGATTCAAACAAAAGTTGCTTTATAAGAAGAACGATATTTGTTGATTTTACAAATCCTGACCGATACGCAGAATTCGCAAAACAACAGGTGGAATTAGCCATAAAAGTTAGAGAAACATTTTTCAAATACATATAAATGTGTCCGAATGATACAAAATCACTCACAATGACTTTAATTTAATGTTGTTCTGAGTGATGAATGTTAATGCACATTAATTGAAAGGAGCAATAAATATGGGCATTATGACAACAGACAAAGAAGAAATAAACTACCAAGCATTTATGAATGAACTTGAAAAATTATCGAAAAAATATGGTATCGGAATTTCAGGATGCGGTGTATTTGATTATTGGGATGAAAACGGATTCAAAGAAATCAAGTACAGAAAAGATTCCTCAAGCAGTGATTTAAGAATTGAAAAACTTGTATTTTCAGACGGTACTTCATTAGACGATTAGGAGCAAACGATGATTGAATTAAACGGTATTTATAAACTAAAACATATAAAAGGTTTGATCAGTAATACTGATTATGATTACAAAGTTATTGCTATAAACAAAGAAAAAACGATGGTTTGTTGCGTTCAGTTAGACGGATTTGATGCCGGAGAAAAGTTTGTATTTATGATTGAATGCTTACTTGATCCTGAACATCCTGAAGATAAATATTTTGGTGAGCTTATTAAAAAAGAGAAAGGCGGTTTTAAATGTCAAACATGAGTTATTGCAGATTTCACAACACCTACCACGATTTAGTAGATTGTAAAAATGCGCTTTACAACGAAGATATATCTTCTGATGAAGAGAAAAGGTACGCAAAAAGATTAATTGAATTATGCAAAGAAATTGCAGAAAATTATGAACCCAAACTCGCTGATGAATTACCAACAAATGATTATTAAAAAATAAAGGAGAATGTTATGACAGTTGAAAAAGATAGAATATTATTCGGAACTAAAATTTTAAATAATAAAACAAATGAAATTGGTTTGCTAATTTATACTTGGACAAATAAATTCACAGACGGTGATACTCCATTTGCAACTTGTGTTGATAAGAATGGCAAAAAATATAATATTGCAATGGATTTTATATCACCAATTGAAGAATAAAAGTGGTTTGCGCATGAAAGTGGCGCAAACCAAAACAACCATGAATAAAGGGATTAAGGTAGTAAAGATGAAAATACATAATAAATTTTTGCATCAGTTTATTAACTTTGTATTCATGACCATAGTAGCCACAATTGGCAGAAAGTGAGGAACTATGGTTATAAATTACAAAAAAGTTGGACTTAAGATTAAAGAAGTAAGATTAAAGAAAAGATTATCACAAGAAACTTTAGCTGAAAAATGCAATTTATCTACAGCATACATTAGTTATATCGAGCAAGGGAAAAAGAGTTTAAGTTTAAAATCAATTGTTTTAATTGCAAATAATTTGGGGGTTACAGTTGATTTGTTATTAGGTGATGAAATGAAAAATAATAGTTATATGGATTTGACTATAAATAACATTATAAAAGATTGCAATATACAAGAAAAACAAATAATTTATGATATTGCAAACTCAACCAAAAACAGTCTCCGCCGGAATATATTTAACCGATAGTCAAGTCGTTTGACTTGTGGTTTATGGCTTTCAGGAATTCAGCTTTTTATAATTCAATAAATGTAAAGGAATAGGAATGGACAACAACGATATTGAATTAAAAAAAGCTAAAATAAGAGAACGATATAAAGGGAATGATTCTGCTGAAGTGGATGTTATACCTGCTATACCTCAACCAAAGTTATTTGATGTTAATAATCAGCAAAGAGTTGCGGCATATGCAAGGGTTTCAACAATTGATATAAATCAAACAACTTCTTATGAATTACAAAAAAATCATTATACAGATTTAATACAAAAACATGAAGGTTGGACTTTTGTTGGAATGTACGCAGATGAAGGTATATCAGGGACATCATTAAATCATAGAGATTCGTTTGTTCGAATGATAGAAGATTGTAAGGCCGGCAAAATTGATTTAATAGTCACAAAAAGTGTATCTCGATTTGCGAGAAATACATTAGATTGTCTTGAATATGTAAGAGAACTAAAAGCTCTTAAAAATCCTGTTGGGATATTTTTTGAAACTGAAAATATTTATACATTAGACAGCAGAAGCGAAATGGCTTTATCATTTCTTGCAACAATGGCGCAAGAAGAATCACATATTAAAAGCGATATTATGAATGCCTCATTAGAAATGAGATTCCGAAGAGGAATTCTTCTTACTCCTGCACTTCTTGGATATGACAGAGATGAAGATGGAAATCTAATTATAAATGAAGAAGAAGCGCAAACAGTAAAACTTATATTTTTTATGTATTTATATGGAAACACCTGTCAACAAATCGCAGACATTCTTACAGAATATGGCAGAACCACTAAAAAAGGAAATACCAAGTGGTCAGCAGGATCGGTATTACAAATACTTCAAAATGAAAGGCATTGTGGAGATGTACTCACAAGAAAGACTTGGACACCTAATTATTTAGATCACAAATCAAAAAAGAACAGGCATAATCTTGAACAACATAGATGGAAAAATCAACATGAGCCAATTATATCAAGAGACGATTTTATAGCAGTTCAAAGACTCATAAGCAACGCAAGATATGGTAATAAAGGTATTCTTCCAAAATTAAAAGTAATTAAAGAAGGCATATTAAAGGGATATGTAGTTATAAATCCACGATGGGCAGGTTTTAGTGCTGATGACTATATTAAAGCCTCAGAAAGTGCATACGAAATCTTGGAAAGAGAAGACTCAATTGAAGTGGAAGCACAGATCGGGGACTTTGATTTAAGAAAATTTGAAGTAGCAAGATCGCAGTTTTTTGATCTTTTAAATAGAATTTCTGTAACTTTTACGAATAAAAATATAACTTTTAGTACAGAATGTGTAAGAAAATTCAATAATAATCAGTTTGTAGAATTACTGATTAATCCAACAAAAAAACTATTCGCTATAAGACCAAGTACAAAGGAATGCAGAACTTCCGTAAAATGGGGGAAAGTAACCAAAGATATTATTTATGCAAAAACTTTATCTGCCGCCGCTTATATCAAAACGATTTATACAATTTTTGATTGGAAACCGTCATATAAATATCGAATTAGCGGAATAAAACATCAAAAAGATGGCGAAAGCTTAATTATATTTGATATGACTGAAACTGAGGTCTTTATATCGCAAAATAAAGATGAAGATTTAGAGAAATTTCCTGATGATGTCGAACCATTTACAAAAGGAAGAACGAAAGACATATTGGCTTTTCCTTGCGAATGGGCGGATTCTTTTGGAGATAACTATTATAGACAAGCTCAAGCAAGAGAGCTTGCAATATTAAATAAAAAATGGCGTTCTCAAGAAATTGGTGAAGACCATGAAACATCTGAACCTTTAAATGTTACAGGTGAAGATGAACTTAAAAGCAATATTGAAAGCCTCAAAAATTATATGGGGCAGGAAGGTAATGATTTAGATGAGTGAAAATTTTAATAGTAATCCTCCTGAATACATTGTCGAACAGGTGAATTCAGAACAACAAGAAATTATCGATGTCATCGAAGATGTAGATTTTGATTATGAAGGCTATCAAGTAGTTAGGGGAGAGTATTTTGCTCATATATATGAACCATCGATAACATTTAATCGTAGTAAAATTTATTTAAATACAGCTTCTATTAAGAAGTTGCCTGATATTGATTATGTTCAAATACTTGTAAATTCCGAAGAAAAGAAATTGGCAGTAAGACCATGTGGCGAGGAAGAGAAGGACTCATTTTTATGGTGTACGCCTAAAAGAAAACCAAAACAAATAACTTGCCGAGTGTTTTTCGGTAAAATTATCAGTTTGATGGATTGGAATCCTGACTACAGATACAAACTGTTAGGTAAATTAATTAAAAGCAACGATGAATATCTGTTTATATTTGATTTAAATGCTCCTGAAATATATACAAGAACAGCAGTTGAGGGTGAAAAAACTAAAACATCCCGCACTCCTGTGTTCCCTGAACAATGGCAGAATCAATTCGGTTTACCTGTGGTAGAACATAAACGCAGGATGCAAGTTAATATCTTTAATGGATACACAGTTTTTGGAATAAATGACAAAAAAGAAAAATTAAATATTGAAGAACAGAATACGCAGGAGGTAACAAATGAATAAAATTTTAAAGCCCGGTTTATCTGTAAATTTAAGAAAACCATTAATTAGAATTCATAAAGATACTTTACATATACTTGGTGATCCTGAATATATTTTATTATTAGTTAATCCTGAAGATAAGTCTGTTGCAATATTGCCAAGCGATAGGAGTGATTTAAAGGCTCATCGTATATCAAGATATAATTTAAAAAATAATAAATCTTTTGAATTATACAGCACTAATTTAGTAAGAAATCTCTGTGCATTAGGAGCAAATTGGAAAACAAGTGGCACATATAAAATGTTTGGATATGAAGTCCCCGGACAAAATGTCGTTAAATTTAAACTGGAAGAAGCACAGGAAGTTATAAAGTAGGAATAAAATGCAAGAAAAAAAAGTTCACAAATTAATCATAGATAAACAATTCCAAAGTTTAATTCCTCCACTTAAACAGGATGAATTTGAACAATTAGAAGAAAATATTAAACAATACGGATGTCGTGAGCCTATTTGCGTATTTAAAAATACCATTATTGATGGACATAATCGTTATAATATATGCACTAAACATAACATTCCATTTTATATTCAAGAAATAGATTTTAATACAAGAGAAGAGATTATTATTTGGATATGTGCAAATCAACTTGGTAGAAGGAATATATCTTTAGAAACTAAGAAATATCTAATTGGAAAAAGGTACGAAGCAGAGAAAATTATTCAGAATGATAAAAATTTTGAAGGCAGTAATCAATATAATCAACTTCCTCCTCTTGATCCTAATTATAAAGGGCGCAATAAAACTGCTATTAGGCTGGGACAAGAATACAATATTTCACATAATACAGTCAAAGTATATTCAAGATTTGCAAAATCTATTGATTATCTTTCAGAAGCAGATTCTGATTTTTGTAATCAAGTAATGAAAGGTAATATTAAACTTACACAACAAGATGTAACAGATATACTTACTAAAGTCCCGAGTAAAATTAATGCTGTGAAACAAAGAGCAGTTGCGGATACAAGCCTAAAAGAGCAACCTAAAAAAGTTACTGTTAAAGATATGCCAAGCTATGATCCTGACGGCGAAATTATGAGCTTAGTTTATACAATTCCGTCTTGGATTGGTTCTATGGAACGTATTTTAAATAAACAAGATATTAATATCTCAACGGAAGACGCAAGACAAAAGTTAAAAAATGAATTACAAAACTTAAAATATACGGCAGATACACTAATATTAGCAATGGAGGTTGAAAATGGATGAATACAAAGAATTTATTCCAAATGTCCATTTTGAGCAGATTCCAATAAAAAATCTCGTTTCAAATCAAGATTATCAGAGAAATTTATCGGAGACTCATGTAAAACGGGCTGTGGAAAATTTTGATTTATATCAGGTTAATCCTGTTAAAGTTAGCAGAAGAGATGGGGTTAACTATGTATTTAACGGACAACATACAATAGAAATTATAGCAACGGTTTCAGGTTCAAGAGAAACTCCTGTGTGGTGTATGGTTTATGATGATTTAGAATACGGACACGAAGCAGATATCTTTGCGAATCAGCAAAAATTTGTCAAAGCCTTAAAACCCTATGAAATATATGTTGCAAACATAGAAGCTGAAAATCCTGAACAACTTACAATTAAAGCATTAGTAGAATCATACAATATGAGAATAACTCCAACTCAATGTGTAGGTGGTATTTGTGCGATTTCGACATTAGAATACATATTTAAGAATTATGGATATCACGTTTTAGATAATACTTTAAGGCTGTGTATTGCCACTTGGGAAGGTGATGTTAAATCCTTTAGTTCAAATATATTAAAAGGAATTGCGAAATTATTAGTGGCTTATGGCACTAAAATAGATGAAAATGTATTTAAAGAAAAATTAGGAGCTTGCTCAATTAGGGAAATCTCTCGAAGTGCGGCAGAAAGAAGTAACGGCTCTCTTGGATATGCCGAAGCAATGTTAAGTATTTATAATAAGCGGATGCGATATCCGCTCAAATATTCTTATCTCTATAACAATAAAAAACGGTTGAGTGAACCTGATTATTTAAATAAAGATGATTACTATGAAGAGGAACCTGAAGAGAAAACAGGTGAAGAGTTATGCGAATTAGAGTAATTTCGGACATACATATTGATATAAATAAAAACGATAAACCAAATAATTTTAGTGATGATTTTGTAATTTGTTGCGGTGATATATCCGGCGACAGAATTTCTACAGAGAAGTGGATAAAAAATAATATAAAAAAGGGGATAGCAATTGGCGGAAATCATTTGGGATACAATGAAGTTTCCTTTGACAGAAAGGATTCTTTGACTGATTCAATACAATATTTACAAGACAAATTTAATAAATCACCCGTATATTTTTTAGAAAATCAAACAGTCGAAATTGATGATGTGATATTTATAGGATGCATATTATTTACCGATTTTAAATTATTTAATAACGAAGAATTATGCAAAATGGCGGCACATAAAGGATTGAATGATTTTAGATATGTCAAAATAATCAAAAAGAATGAAACAAAAACAATAACTGCTACCGATCAACAACTTTTACATAAAGAGAGCAGAGTATTTATAGAACGAGTATGCTCTAATAATCCAAATAAAAAAATTATTGTAATTTCACATCATGCACCAAGCTATAAAAGTGTGCCGGCACAATATAAAAATAGTATGTTAAGTGCCGCTTATGCAAGCAATTTAGAAGATATTATTGAAAAATATGACAATTTAAAACTATGGTGTCATGGGCATATGCACGAGAATTGCGATTATATGTTAAATGGAACAAGAATTATTTGTAATCCGAGAGGATATTATACTGAGAATCCTTATTTTAATCCAAGTGGAATAATTGTAGATACTGACAAATTATGAGGTAATTATGGAATTTGAAAAATTAAAAAAATACATAGAAAGCATTCAACACACTTATGAAAAGGAAGAAACTTTATCTAATTGCATACAAGAAAATCTAACAACAAGCACTTTTTGCATAGTGGATATTAGTGAAGAAGTTATAAGTTCATTGGTTGAAATTCTCGCTGATTACTATGATTGTTATTATGAAGTTCTGAATCATAAAGATAATGATATTGCTTGGTGGTTGTATGCTGATGAAAAAATAATATATATAACTGATGAAAAAAGTGGCGAAAAAACTGAGCTTCATTTAGAGGATGTTTATTCATTTTGGAAATATTTAGAAGACAATCGCAAGAAAAAGTGTAATAAAAAAGGTAAAAATAAAAAGAATGCAAAACAATTACACACTTAATGATAGACAAAAAATATTAAAACCGTTAAGAAAAATATTTGGCTTAACACAACAACAAGTAGCAGAAAAAGCAAATATAGCACTTATACAATATCAAAGATTTGAATATGGCTCAAGAAGTATTCAAACAGCATCATTTGATATCATCTGTCGTATTTTAAGTGCGTTTGATAACCCATATATAATATCTAAATTTTATATTGGCGAATACGATTGGTTATTAAAAGACAAGTCAGGGAAAGATATATGTTAAAATTTTATAATTTAAGGAAATTTGACAGGTTTATTTTAAGGTTATGTAAATGGATTCCAATTCTATGGAGACAAGAGGATTGGGATTTTGAATATATGTATGATTTATTGGAAATTAAAATGAAAGACCTGCGAGAGTGCTTAAAAAAGGATTCTTTACACGTCAATAGTGACAGGCATGTAAGAGAAATAAGTATATGTCTTGGTTATATGGATAGATTCCGCAATTGGGACAACTATATCAAAAAGCCTGATAATTTGAAATCAATTGGAATTGAGGAAATTCATTCTAACATTGGTGAATACAGGATTAAAGAGTATGTAAGAAAAAATGTTGCATTTGAAAAAGACAACTATGATATGTTTTGGAAATGTTTTATCAAATGGCACAGAAACTGGTGGTGTTAAATGAATTACAATATTTTCTTTATTTCAGATACACATTTTGCACATGATAACGCATATCATTTTATGAATTATGATGGAAGTAAAATGAGACCATGGAATAGTTCAACTGAAGCCGATGAGTATATGATTGAAAAATGGAACTCATTGGTTAAACCAAATGATAAAGTTTATCATCTTGGCGATGTTGGTTTTAATAGAAATGAATTAGATTATATTCTTCCAAGACTAAACGGAACAAAAGTTTTAATAAAAGGCAATCACGATAAATTCAAACCTAATTTTTATTTAAAATATTTTAAAGATATCAGAGGTTGTCATAATTTAGAAAATTTTATGCTTACTCATATTCCTGTGCATCCTGAAAGTAAAGGACGATTCAAAATGAATATCCATGGACACGTTCACGCAAATAGTATTAGCGACAGTTGGTATTGTAATGCTTGTGTCGAAGTAAATAGTTATGCGCCAATCCCCTTTGAAGATATAAAGAGACAGGCTAATTTGATTTATAAGTAATTTTGCAAAATATTGAAATTTTCTTTTATAGATTGAGGTAACAGGAAATTAAATCTATTTTCAAAATCATTTAAACAATGATACCCTAAATTTTTATATATCAAATTAATTGGATAATTTTGTTCTAATAATAATTTTATGTGCGTATTTAGCAGGATATCATAATTGTCAATATTTATATTCTCGAATATTCTGCCGCTACTTTTCTTTTCAAGATGATTATATATAAGAGGATGTAGTTTTAATTTTCTGATTTTATAATTTTTGCGATGTTTTTGTAATCCACCATTATAAAATACTTTGTTAATATTAACAGTCTGATCATTATAATTAATGTCGCTATATTCCAATACGGCAAGTTCGGCAGGAGCTATTCCATGGCACAAAATCCATAATTCAGGCGACTTTGTTTTAATAATTTGCTTAATATCTTCATCAGATAAAATAGGATTTTCGGTAGATAAAATCAGATTGTTATGAGATGAAAATTGAATATTATTTTTACAGTTAGAATGTTTATAATATATATTTGAAAGGACTGACATAAAACGTCTGATACTACCAACCGCATACCCTTCTTCAATTTTCTTATTTTGAAAACTTAATATTAAATCTTGAGAGATTTCACTAAATTTGTAGTTTTTGAAAAATGGCATCAAATGATTATTAATTGCACTTCTCATTGATGCTGATTCTTTGTCAGATTTTTGTTTCAAATAATCCATATAGTATCTTGCGCCATCTACAAAATATTCATATTTTGTATTTTTATCTTCCTTTTTTTTCGTTTGTTCTTCAATAAAATCCAAATCAGGAAGTCTGTCCGACATAGTTCTCATTTTAGAAATGAAGTCAGGACTAAATTCCTTATTTATTCGCCTTCTAAAACACATATATCCGGGGATTATATCTCTGTCATATTTTGTTTGCAATTTTCTTACACATTCATTAAAAGAATATTTACTTGGTCTCAAATATATTTTTTTGAATTCCTCATACATATCATCAGGAATACTGCTTTTCATTCCTTCCGAATATCGTGGAATTAATGCTTGCAATCCTCCAAACAAGTAACGAGTTTTAATTCTATGATATGTTGATAATGATATTTTATATTCGGGATGTTCTGCACCAAGCTGTTTTAAGAAAGCTTCTAAATTATTTCCTTTCAATCTACCTACCATTTTAAGAATTGTATAATATTTTACTAATGATTTTTTTGCATATTTTGGTGCATTGTCATATACTTGTTGTTCTCCTGCTTTAGTGAATAAGGTATCTATAATCGGTAGAGTTTTTGATTCTGTTGTTAGCATTTCCTCTACTGTTGTAATCGTATCTTTAGTTTTAATTGGTGATTTATTAACTTCGGGGATATACAAATATTCGTCTTCTGATATTTTTTTTATTAAATCTATATCTTCAAATTCTGTAATTAGTTTTTTTGCTTCGTTTTCACTAAATTCGCTCATTGTCAAAATGTCATCAATAGTAAATTGATTAAGAATTTTGATTAGTTTTAGCATCTTCTGTTTCATTTGCGATTGTCTCCTTTATTAATATTTCATCGATAGAGCTTAAACCATTTGCTTTTGCAAGTATTTCGGCTTTATTTATAACTTTTACTATTTGTCTGAATCTATTTAGATTTGTGTATATATACCTTATGGCGCATTCTGTCATTTCAATTTCAGAAAGTTCTTGAACGATAGTCTTTATGTCTGCCTTGGTAAATTTCTCAAATTTTACTATTTCTGAAAGTCTGTCATAAAGATGATTGAATTTTTTTAGTCTTGAATTTGCACTTGTCATACCAACTAAAATAATAGGGACATTCGTTTTGTCGTGAATGTCCCTTAATGTTTCGACTGCTCTTGAATCGACTGTTAAATAATCAATTTCATCAATTATAAGAACCTGAGGATGGATTATTAAATTACGGATAACCATTTTAAAGCAATCGGCAACTGTAAAAGAGCGAACCTCGTTCATACTTTCAAGAATTTCATTTAATAACCATCTTGCCGTCATTAACTGAGTACACCTAACAAGTATGGCATCATTTTTGAATGCCCACCAATTTATCGTTTGAGTTTTACCTAATCCCGGCTCGCCATATACAAGTCCCATTCCCGGAACCCCTTCTGCTCGGTTTTGTAGATTATTCATCATGGTGATAAATCGTTTAACATTGTTTGTTTTTACAAAGACTTTTTTCATTTCTACTCCTTTCTACTTGTATATTTCTTTGTACTCGTCGGATTTTATATAATTTTCAAACCATTCCCTATCATCAGGATTTATACAACCGTTATTTATATGCCATTCATAGCGTTCAAAATTGCTCTTAAATAAAGGTCGAGCAACTATTGAGGTCTTAATTTTAGGTTGAAATTCCTGCTCCTTTTGTTGCACCGGCTGAACTGTTATCTCTTTTATAGGTTCGATTTTTTGAAATTTCATATTGTCTAACAATTCTTTTTCAATAAAATCAATATCTTCAAGATTGAAATGTTCCCGAACGGCTTTTATAGTTTTCTTTCTTAATTTATGTTGTTTTTCTATTTTTTGTTTGTAATCTTCAATATCGTTAATATCGCCCATTTGATGTGCAAGCGGATGCGTTTCCGTTACCCGATATGCTTTACAAATAAATTCACCTTTGAGGGTATAAACTTTAATATAAGAAAGGTCAAACAAGCTATATTTAATAACTGTTTTTTCTCTAATTCCGTATAATGCCTCGTCAAAGTAATCAGCTTTTAAGAATCTTATACCGTTTCTTCCAATATTTTTCATTTCCTGCGCCATCATCAAATCATCAAGCATATTTTCATCAATATTTTGTTTTTCGACTTCATTTAAAACCTCTTTAATAGTTTTCGTTTTATCATTCGGGCAGGGTTTTGAATGATACATCTCAAGCCATTTATCTATCATCATCCGAGTTTGCTCTATTGTCGGAGTAAAACCATATTTTTCGTGAATTTGTTTATGTAATTTTTCATTCCTCATCAAGTGCGCCGGCTTATTTTCTATACTTGTTCCGATATAACTTGGAACTAATTTTTCAAATTCTTCCTGAAATTCTAAAAAGAAACGCTCAATGACTTTAGCACGAGCGTTATATAGAGCGGCATAAACAGGCTCTATTCCAAGCCTTTTGTAAACTCCTGTAAAACCAAGCTCCTCAAACTTTTTATCTCCGTTAAAAAACTTACTTTTAAAAGCTCTGCCGTTATCCTGATAAACAAATTGAGGAATGTGATCCAAGTTTAATATTGCATTACGCAGAGCAGAAGCAATATTTTGTGTACATTCCTCAAGCATTATGTCATATCCGACAAGAGCTTCGGACTTCCAATCTAAAAAACCAAGTAATGTCGCTCGGCAGGGTTTTCCTGTAAACGGGTTTATCACTTGGAAATTGAGGTCATGACCATCGGCAATTAAAACTTGTGCCGGCTTTAACAGTTTTGCATTTCTTACTATATATGGCGCAACCTTATCCTTTAATGCTTTTTCTCCATGTCGGGCAAGTGTCCATTTATCAAAGTTATTGTCCCTGAACCATTCTGCATACCTTCTAAATGTTACATCTTTGGGGAGTATTTCATAACCACGTTCTTTTAATATATGTTTTGTTAATGTTATGGATTTCCCGATTGAAAAAGCACTTGGGGATAATAATATCTGTATAAATATCTTTATCTGTTCTTCGTTTAAGGTTGTGCGATATTCTTTTCGGGTTGAATATTTATATTGTCCGACTAAACAAGTCCAATCTCCATTATATCCTAATAACTTGCGCCATCGATATAATGAACCAATCGATATTTTACCTGTTATATTATATAGTTCAGGATACAGAGTTCCTGTATTATATAAGGTTATAAATTGTTGATCTGCTCTTTTATTTTTATAAATCGGATCTAATTTATTTTTCTTTTTATTAGATTTAAAATTGTTTCTAAAACCAAGCCAATTATTAATTATGTCATATTTTGCAAGTGCTTGTTTTTTCTGCTCTTCAGATATTATTTTTTCTTGTTTTACTTTTAAATTATTTAATTCAATAATCTCGTTGCCATCTGATTTAAAATCATTGTAATATTCCTGAATATATTTAATTTGTAATTCTTCTTCAAGACTGCTTAATTTAATTTTATATGATTTTCCGCCACGAGTATTTTCTGTTCGGTATTCATATTTATTAATTGATATCCTGACGGCTCTTTTTGTAACACCTTTTAATTTTGCTAATGTTTCAACATCAATCCAAGTATTTTCGGTCTGTATGTTATTTAAAATGCTGTTTTCCATAGAATTCTCCTTTGAGCTATCCGATGTTAGACTGAATGTTCTCAAATTGGAACTCATTTAGAGGGAAATGTATTGTTTTGTGTCTGAATTTATCTAAAAATTAAGAAGTTTCAATTACATATTTTTTTAATTTTCAATTACCTGAGCATTAATTTTTGTATTCTAAAACCTAAATGTTGAAAATTACCCCAAAATCTCTCGCAAAAACTTCCCTGTTAAAGGTTTTAGTTTAGTCAGATGTAAATAACAGAAAGTATTGAAATTTTATAAAAGGTAATTGAAACGAGAGGGAAGTTATTTCCCACTAAAATTGGGAAAGTAATCGTTTTTATTGGATTGTAAACAGTTCCGGCTTTCAGGGGAAGTAATTAAAAAAGGTAATTGAAATGTCCGATTTCAATCAATGCCTAAAACTCCGATAAAATCTATATTAAACGGCAATTAAAAAGGATTTAAAGCGGATTTTCGTGTAATCGAAAGTGGACATTTCGGACTTTCAATTACTTATTTTCAATTTTGAGGGAAGTGCCCAAAATCCAAACACAACGGGGCGAACAGTAAAAATTATTCAATTACTTTTTTTCAATTTGTCCTGTTTAGTTATACTCAATCTCTCTGATAATCTACAACAGATTATCCAGCATTAATAAGTGAGGCTACATATTATGCAGTCCAAGAAAAGTTAGATACTCCTTGCAAAACAAGACAGAATCATACACAATTCCCATACAATGAAGTCATGACTTGCTCTAAATGCGGTTGTCAAATGACTGGTGAAGTTAAACTCAAAAAGAGAAAAGACGGTTCTACAAGAAGTTATATTTACTATCATTGTACTGGAAATAGAGGTTGAGACTGTAAAAAAGAAAGTTATATCAGAGAAGAATTAATAGATAAAGCTATTGTTGACATGCTAAAGCTAATAACAATTCCAGATGATGTTTTGAATATGGTTTATGAAGGTTTAAAGAAAATTCATAAACAACAAAACAAAGATATGGAAACCAACAAGAGATTGCTTAGAAAAAGAATAGATAAAATTGATAAAGCAATAAAAGAAGCTTTTGAATCTGGCATGCACAGATTTAGCCAAGGACTTCAAAAGAATATTGAAGAATTGGAACAAGAACGTAGAAAGTTTATAATTGAAGAGCAAGAAGCCATCAAAATTGATAAGACCTTTTTTGAACAATCGAACCTTTTGCTAGATTTCTGCAAAGACTGTCATAATGCCTTTCTTAAGGGTAATGCCGAACAAAAAAGAAAGATTGTGAAAATCGTGTGTTCGAACTTTTCTTATGATGGTGAAAAACTGCTCATAGAGCCGAATTCGGTATTCAAATTGTTGATTAAAAATAACTTAAGCAATAAAAAACTCCCCGAAAAGTTCTGTGATGCAACTTTTATAAATTCACTGTATTCCAGTATTGTCAATACTTCTATGGACTTTTTCTATAAGTTGCAAGGTTTTAGTGAATGTATTTGAATACGGTACAACTCAAAAATAAATGATATTTATATAAGATAAAATTATCTACATATCAAGCAATTACAAGTCTCATCTTGTTCATTATGATATGGTTCAATAACAGGCAATACTTGATAGTATAAAAATGCAGAATCTTTATATTTATCTACGTTCCTTTTCGGTTTCCCTGTAATTTCAGAATGTATCTCAAATGTACCAAAATCAATTCCTTCTCTTTCTAATGGGCAAACTCGAGTGATTCCGAACCAAACTTTACTTATTGGTTTTAAAGGTTTAAACGAAAGACTATCCTCTTTTATAGGGATAGCACTATTAGAACCAATTATAACTTTATCAATTTCATACTTATAATAAATTAAACCATTGCCTCCCTGACTTTTTGAATCGTGATGAAAGAATACCAATGGAAATCTTTTTTGTCTCATAGAAGAATAAATGAAGTATTTTGCACCTTCTTTAGTTTGCTTTGACGAACAAGTCCAATATCCATTCTTATATAGATATTGGCAAACTTTAGTTAATGTACCAAATCTATATCCCCATGGAAGCCAATACATTTGCCCATTTAAAGATTTAATTGCTGTATTTATTGTTGTTTCATCTTTTGTAGGAACTAATACACCAACAATGCCGAGGTTTAATTTTCTCATATTTATTCCTCTAAGTTTGCTAGATAATCTGCCAGTAACCGTTCTTATCAGCTCCGATACGTTTTATAAGACCATTTTCCTGAAGTTTCTTCATATTAGAGATAATGCTTTTTCTTGTTATTCCAACAAATTCAGCAAGTTCTTCTTGAGTTATATTAGGATTATTTTCTATTGCCTCAAGAATTTTCTTCTGATTTACAGTAACCTTTTGAGTAACCTTTACAGTAACCTTTTTTTCTGTTTCTATAATTTCTTCAATAGTCTTTAAAATAACTGATAACATAAATTCAATAAATTTAGTGCTGTTAGCTACACTATCACTTACACCAAGAACTGAATAATACTCTTTCTGATTTTCTTTTACTAAAGTTTCAACAGGAAGCCACGCAAACACTTCCTTCCATTCTTTTAATATTACGGTTTGCCACAAGCGACCCATTCTGCCGTTGCCGTCTTGAAATGGGTGGATAAATTCAAACTCATAATGAAAAACACAACTTTTAATAAGAGGGTGAACATCCGATTTTTTAAGCCATTCAAACAAATCTGCCATAAGTTCCGGGATTCTTTTGGCAGGTGGTGCAACATGTACAACTTTTTCACCGTCAAATATACCTACACCACCAGTTCTATATTTCCCACTATTTTCAACCAAATCCTGCATCATAAGTTTATGAGCTTTCAGCAAGTCTTTTTCTTTATATGGATTCAAGGTTAAAAGCAAGTCATAGGCTTGGATAGAGTTCTTTACTTCTTTTATTTCGTTTGGATTGCCTAATACTTTTTTCCCTTCAATGATTGCCGTTATCTGCTCAAGATTCAAGCTATTATTTTCAATAGCTAAAGAAGAATGGATTGTTTTAATGCGGTTTTCTTTTCTTAATTGAATATGGTAGGGACTGTTTTGAATAGATGTTATCTCACCAACTTTTTCTGAAATGTTGGAGATAAGTTCTATTATTCTTGATGTGATTTCAAATGGTGGTATGTACATTAATTTTCCTATGTTTTCCACTTCATTAAGTTTATCATACCACAAAAATGAACCTTAGTATTTTCTCTGCTTTTCCGAACTTTATTTAAGAGGTTCGGAAAAGAGTTCGGTATAAAGTTCGGAGAAAGTCAAAAGGGTTCGGAGATAGATTCAGAGAAAAAATAGGGAGAAAAAGTAGGAGAAAGAGTAGGGAAAAGGTAGGGAAAAGAAACTAGAATTCGTCTTGCTGTTGCTTAGCCTTACTAAAAATTACCAACTTCTTACTATTGGTAAAACCTCGTTTGCCTCTTGTATTGCCAGTTTTCAGCCTTACACGAACACCTAATAAAGCCAAAATAAACATTCAATTTGATAATGGGAATGTGGGGCGACAATGCTCTGAGTACACAAGACAAAGAAAGGATGCAAACTATGTGTAAGAGAACAAAAACCGTTGCTTATGTAAGAGTAGCAACACAGGAACAAGCAAATTCAAGCTATTCGCTTGAAGTACAAAAGAAAACTCTAAGAGAGTATGCCGAGAAGAACAATTTAGAAATTGTAAAAGAATTCTCTGATACCGGGTCGGGTCTTAAGAGTAGCAGAAAAGGTTTCAATGAAATGCTGAAATTCCTTGAAGATTCAACGAGCTGCAAAACCATTTTAGTAACAAAAGCTGATAGATTAAGCAGAGATTTTAAAACCTTAAGTGAATTACAAGAGAAATACTCAGTATTAAGTGCTGACTGTAGTGCAAACAATATGTTGAACCAACTTCAAATGATGTTTACACAGCAATATTCCAAACTTCAATCAGAAAGAATTAAAGCTGGTATTCATAATCATACACAAAGTAATAAAAACAAGGCAAGAGAGTGGATAGAAAACTGGGTAGAAGATTGCACTGAAAACAATGTAGAAGGAGAATAGAAATGATAAAAACATATAATTTTGTAGAAAAACAAGCAGGTATAAGACTTATTGAATTCAATGTAAGGGAATCCGGGAAAAGATTTCTTGCAACAAGAGTTCAGTTAAGAGACAACATATTCACACGCTTGAGACTAAGATTCTTTCGTCAGAGAGTTGATTCAAACAATTTAGTTAAGAAAAGTGTTCGTGTTGATAGCGATATATTTAACGCATTACTTAAGGTTGCACATAATGACGAAAAATTCTTTACCAAAATAATAAACTCGGCTGTAGTAAATGAAATTTCCACAAGACAAATTGACTTAATAAAAGCCAGATGGTTTAAACACAAGGTTACAGTCTATTTCACGCAAGATGAATATAGGCGAGTGCAGAATGTTTTGAATGAACTACGAGAAAAAAGAATTACAGGTGTTACATTTAGCTCTCTTGTAAGAAGTATTCTATACAAACATCTTGGAATAGTAATTGAAACCTCAGTTATTGAAAGATTAAATAAAGAGGTTCAGCACAACAGAGGCACAACTTCTGGCATGACTACTAATCCGATTAATCGTTCAAATAGTAAACAAAAGAATAAATACAGTGTAAAAGTTATGAAAGGGACTCAAAGATGAAAAACAGTAAACAATACAATTATTTTAGTACAGATGAATTTACGTACTACACTATGCAAGAAAATGCACTCAAAGAAATGAACAGAGTGAAAAATAAAAAGAATGACAAACAAAGAACTATTGTTCAAGTATCTATACCCAAAAGACTATTTAGACTTTTAAAATATTACCGTTTTAAAGTTCAAAGTCTTGATTGGGGACAAACTAATAAAAACTATAAGGATGTGATACTTGATTCTTATGACTTTATTGTTTCATCACCTTTAAGTGCAGGTTTAGACAACCATTGTGAAAATGTTCTAATGGATAAAAGACTAGAAGAAATAATAAGTGATTATATAGAAAACAGTCCAAAGGGTAAAATTAGAAGTGAAATCTCACAACATATAGAAAATGGTATTTCTGTTTATTTATCATTGCCAACCTTATTGGCATATAAATTGAAATGTTCTTCCCTTATGTCTGGAGTGTATATGTCAGATATTATTACATATATTCTAGGATATTTAATGCCAAAATTGGTAGTACAAAAATATAGACGATATGTTGAAAATAAGAGATTTTTAGTAACTGAAGATGGTAATGTTGTCTCTGCAAATTATAAAGTAATAAATCGCATGTTGATAGAAGTTTTAGAATTTTCTAACGATAAGGTAAAAAGTTGTTTAGATTTCTCATTGTTTGATGTAACTAATGAGGAGTTCTTCAGTCAATTTGAGTATCTTATAGATGGCTTAATTACTTATGATGACCCATATTATTCAGCTTATGCTTAGTTATTGATTACATTTTAAGGTATGGAGTGGTCAAGGTTCTTCCCACTCCTCTTCCTTTTATTTAGACATATCAGAAGAACCAAAGGAAGAAGAACCTTATGATTTTTGAAGAACCAAGTCAAGATATTGACGATATTTTAATAGATGAAGAGTCTGCTGATATTGTTGCAGATGATATTAATGATGATTTGTATGACGGTCAAGATTTATTTGATATAAACACCGAGACTACAAATGGTGCAGTGGTAGATAAGAATGAAATCCCGGATATAATATCTCATAGGGATATGCCTTATTTTCCACATCCTTTTGATGCTCCAACAATAGGAATAGTTGAAAATATATATGTAGAAACTATTGATTACATAGTTGGAATGAAAAGATTTGAAGAGTTGTTAGAAGGGTTAGGTGTTAGTAGTAAGAGTAGTGATGTTATAGAAAGAACTAATAGTATATATAAAATCCTTCATGTAGATGTAATGAATATGTTAGGTGTGTTAAGTGATGATGATATACTCAACTCAAGTAGATATACTGTTAGAGTAAATTCATCATTGTACACATCAGTTGGTTTTGATGAGTGTGTATTAAAACATCTGCAACAATACCATGTGAATGATATGTTGGAAGATATTGGTAGAAATATATTACATAGATTCATATCATTGGAATATCAAAAGAGGAATCTGATAGTTCATCTTTATCCAAGTAAATGTATGGAGTTGAAAAACATATCTTACGAAGAGGCCATGTCTTACTGTGTATCAGTAATGTGGGCTACACTCATAAGTATTGTTTATAGGTCTGTTGATATAACTGATAGAAACAAACAAATATTAGAAATACTGAGTGAAGTGTTTTTCACATTAAACCCTATACTGACCAAGTTTGTAACTTGCTCAAAAAGACCACTTATCCCGGAGGGATATTCATTCATGTATGAGCTACAGCAATTGGAATCAGCAAACAAACACTTTACAATGAAAGTTGCACCTAACCATGTAAATTACAGGTGGAGTCCATTGTCTCAGAGATTTGAAGATTACATTGAACAATTTATAAGAATTAGATTCCCTAATAAAGATGAAGAAATAGCTGATGTTAGAGGTGATAGTAACGGTAAACGCTGTTGCATATATGACTGTCGTATTGATAACGGTTATCTTGTAACAAGAGTTACTGTATTAGGCCAAAACATTGTAAGAGATATTACTGGTTACTACACCACTCAAATATATGGATTCTTTTGTGATACGGATTACCTAAAGCATCTGGAACTGGCAATTCTATTCACATTTCTTACTGCTACTCAACAGCACTATAACTTATTTCAAGGGCTTCTTAGTAAAAACTTATCAGACATGAAATGTGGCAGATTGAAAGATAAGTATTTGCTATTTGATGATAAGAACTCTGCCATAGATGATTATTCATACAAAGTTGTTCTGCTTGCACGAGAACAGTTAAAGAAGCGTGTATTCAAGAACCTTGAACCAAACAAAGATTATCTTGTAGCAACACAACTAATGGAAAAGTTTAAGATGCAAAGGAATGTTCCGAAAGATATTATTACTGTCCTAAGAATATTATCACTCCCAGAAGAAGAACAAGAACAGGCAATAATTGATAATGTTGAAAGACACAAAAGGGATAAGATTAAAAGAATGGTGGAATATGGCAGAACCATTAAAGCTCCTAAACATATATTACATAGATTATACAATTACTTACTAAAGGAGGGATTCAGATTATGATTTTAGAACCAAAGATAGACAAGTTAGAGTTTACTTTTGATAAAAGAAATATCCCAGACAATAAATTAGAAGATGTTATATTCTTCTTAGATTGCTCTGGAGTTAAATACAACAAATCATCATATTACCTAACTGTACACTTGAACCCTACTAAACTAAGACGACCAAACCTAAACTATGATTATGATAACAGCTTATGTCATAATTTACAGATGAATACTGATGTTTTAGTAAACTTCTTTGAAGAACTTGAGAAGTTTTCTATTTCTGCCAGCAGGCTTAACATCAGAAACTTACATATTGCAAAAGACAGAGTAACAGAGCATTATCCAGATGATTACAATAAGCCGTTACTTACTAATACAAGTCAATATAAAGGCAGAGTAAGAGCTTTTGAAGTTAATAATAGTACACACCCTAGTGTTCATATATGTAACGAAAGTCAGAGTATGAATCGTGGTGAATGGTTGATTAAAAAGTATAACAAATCATCTCAATTAAAAGATAAATTAGGGGTATATGAAATTACACCAGTTGATTCTCTTTCTAAAGATGATATTAAAATATTGGGTAATGGTTATAGCAAATACACAGGCAGAGTAAACCTTAATAAAGTAAACCTTATGAGAATGGAACTTGAATTAAAAGGAAAGCAATTACTATTATTTCCTCATATAACAGAAAGACTTACAGTTTGCGATATTCTAACAATGATTAAAGACCATACATTAGCAGAAAATTTAAACAGAGTTTTCAATGGAAGAATAGAAAACACATTATTTCCTATAAGAAAAGAACCTACTAAAGATTCAGAACAGGATAGATTCAATGTTTCAGATAGTATGTATAGATTTGATTGTCTATTTATGGCAATGGGCAATTACTCTGCTTATAAAGAGTATATGAATAGTGTAGTCTCAAATGATGATATGTTACTTAATGAGATTAGAGAAAAATTTGTGGAGATGTAATAATTCAAATGCAGCCTCCAGAGCCGCTTTTAAGCGATTTAATAATTCTACGATTAAAGTTATACCTAAATAAATAATTAAGTGGCTTAAAATTGGCCACAGTGGGCTTTGGTGAAGGATTTTATTTTGAAGTTAGAAGATTTTTCAATACCCTCCCCTATCAGTACCAATACGTTTAATTTTATTGTTATCTTTTAATGATTTAATATACTTTTCAACGGCTCTTGCAGATATGCCTTACGATAAAAAATCAGAAGAAGTAAAAAAATACAACTTTGATACAGAGTATGTAACTAATGATATTTTAAAAATAGAAGAGCATAGTAAATGCTTCTATCAGAAATGCAAGTGCAATAATTCTAATTATAAACAATAATATATGCCCACTTCTGTCATTCCTATCAGATATACTATAATTAAGTTGAAAAAGAGGTGTTCTATGGATTGTGTTATTTGTAATAAAAGTTTAGAAAATGAATTAAATGTCATAAAGTATGAGAAAACGTATTTGTGTAGACAATGTTTTAATAATCTTCTGGAAAAAGCTGATAACAAGTTGGATTTCCTCTGGAAAGTAATCCTCTCAAATAGTACTCCAATGATGAATGCGTTTTTGAGAACCTTATTTACACCAGTTCAAATTTCAAAAGAAAAGGTAGTTTTGGAAACTTCTTCCAAGTCTATAAGTAATCATTTTGAATCAAAAAGAAAGTTATTTATAGAAACTCTTAGTTTAGTATATTCCGATGAAAATAATGAATGTGATGTTGAAGTAATAATTAATCCAGATAGAAAAAAGTATGACAATCAAGGAAATGACAATAAAGTTGAAGATGAAGAAATAATTGAAGTTAATGTTGAAAATATTATTTCTCATTTTTTAGATACGGTTACTTTTAATGATATATGGGGAGATACCGTTAAAATAAATAAATTTAGAAGAAGAGATTTTGTTTTTATTGAAGGTTATTACAGCTCATTAAAGATTTTGTTAAAGATTGCCAAAGACGATATTCCTAATATTGATAAATATTTAAATGACGTTGATGATAGAAAAGACATCTTGATTAATCCAATTATGTTGCTATCTCATTTCTTTATTGAGTTATCCTTAAAACGATATATTTCTAAACTAGAAGGTAAGTACGGAAATATACACGATAAGAAACGTTTATTTGACGACTTGGAAAAGTTATGGAATGATAGAACTTCTGATTTAACAGAAGAATTCTGGCTAAAGAATAGCTTTTTACAAGGTTATTCAATTACAAATCGGTTAAAAATAGTTAAAGAAATTATCTATAATTTCTATGAGTTAGATCCAGGCTCAACTACTTTTAGATATTGTAATATTGGACTAAGTAGAGAAGAATTGATGATAGACGTAAATGCTCTTGAACGTGATATTGACCTAATATATGATTTCTTTGAAGATTTAAATATAGCTATTTCAAAATTATAAATTGTAAATTATAACTTGTTTAGGGTTTTTGATAATGAATAACAACTCAATATTTGTACTATAATAAAAGGAAAAAGAGGTGTTCTATGGGTTTATTTGATTTATTCTTTGAAAATAATAACGACAAGAATCGCAAAGCCAGAGAGCAAGAAATGGCTAATATGTATGAGTATGGTTGGGATGAACCAGAAGAAACAAAGTGCGATAAGAAAGCCTTACAACGTGAGAAGTGGGCTAATTATGAATACTCTGATGAGGAAGAGTAATTCTATTTGTTAAAATTCTAATGCTCCACCACAAAATGGACAAGTTTTAATATTTAGATTTTCAAGATATTCGCTACAGTGAGGGCATTCGCCATCACTAAATAAGCCATAAACAATATCTGCTTCTACAATATCATCTAAATCATCAAACATTATTTATAACTCCCAACTTTTCTGCCATATCTGTCGTATTCGGTTACTCTGCCAGAAGAATCCCTTTTGAAACTTCCTATTTTCTGCCCGTATTTATCATAGGAAGTAGTAACACCGTTTGAATTAGTTTTATATGTTCCAACCTTTGAACCGTACCTATCGTATTGAGTGGTCGTATTTCCGTTAGTCCTATATGAACCAGTTTTTGAACCGTATTTATCATAGGAATTATAACCAGAAGAAGTTTGTTTGATAGTTCCTGTTTTACTTCCATACCTGTCGTATTGCGTAATTGTACCGTTAGAATTCTTATATGAACCTGTCTTTGAACCGTAGGAATCATAAATGTTTGTTGCTAAACAAACATTTACACTGATAAATATGGTTAATAGAGCTAAAAACAGTCTTTTCATAACATTCTCCTTTGTTATTATAATTAATAATATCGAACTATATAAAGAATTAATTAGTTTGCATATATGAGTCTTTTTATATGAGCAGGGCCACCAATTTTGATTCCTAATGAACTTGCATATTCTTCTGCACTTGGTGTGGTTTTTTGCCACTTTCCCATCAAATATATACAATCACCACTTGTTAATAGTTCTTTTATATTGTTTATAAAATCTACTGTTATCATATATTCATCTGTAAATAATACCTTTTTAGATACTGTTGTAAAATTTACATTATATAACAACCATTCGTCATTATTTATTACCGAATATCCGTCTATATTCATATCGTTTAGTATATTCTCAAAGAATTCTATTCCTCTTTTATATTTAGGTTTAGACATCATTATATCTCCTTATAGTAATATAGTTTATTAATAAAGTCATTGAAGTCATCATTTTCGGACTGTGAAAATATCAAGTAGTGTAAACGGAGCTTGAACTTTTTGTTAAATTTGTCTTGTATTGCTTGCAATTTATTAGTAATTAAAGGAAGTTCTTTATTGCACATTATAACTACATCTACATCATCACATTTCTTATAATCGTTGAATAGAACTGAACCATATAATATCTTTTTCTCAATATAACTATCATAAGTATAAATTTCTCTATTTATCCATTTGGAAATCTTATTAACATTATGTTTGAATTTAGACGTTACTATGCTTGATATATATAACTGAAAGTCTTTTGGGAATTGATGTTTCGAATAATCTAAATTTCGATTGGAAACATGTTTATTGAATGAATTTATGTGTTGTTGCATTTTTAGAAACAAATCTATCTTATCACTTGGGATTAAGCATTGAGAATCTTTAATTGTGGCAAGAATTTTATCATTATTGGGTACTATCATTGTTTCTTGTATTGTATACCAATTATCTACTTCTATCTGACCATCTGTATCAATATCAATAAACGGGCAATTCTCATAGTACAATTTATAATTTTCATAAAGTATCGAATTAATTGAAGCACACATCGTTATATATTTTTTTGATTTTGTTCTAAACATATCATTTAGTGTTTGTAGCTTGATACCATGAATACCTTTTTTCACAATTTCAGCTCCAAATAACTTTAATAAACTACTTATTTCGATACACAATATTATTTTCTCCTATTTAACCGTTTATATTGTTATATTCTTCTTCGGACATTGGAAATTCCGGGTCGATGATTTTAACTTCTGAATATGTTAGGTCATAGAGTTTATAAACCATTATGTCTATTTGATTTTCATATTCTTTGACAGCTTGCTGTTTTTCAATATCAGTATCTATGTCATTAGAAGCATTTAGTTCTATAATCTTATTAACTAATGCTCCAATTATATTTATTTGTTCATCTTTTAATTTACAAATAGGGATACTACCTACCTCATTACTGCCAAATCCTAATGCTTCACCAGACATTTTTAATGAATTATAGTTTATCTTATACCACCATGAAAGCAACTTAGAGTTCAATAAACCTGTCAAACATTTTAATTTTGAACTTTCTCCACATATTATTGTTGTAGATTTTGCTGCAAGGCATATCCCAGAATCATAAAATGCCTCTATTTCTTTTGTCATACTTGCAATTATAATTTTAGGAGAATTAGCCTGATTTAATCTTACAGCGTTAATTTTACTTATACTATCTTTTTTGATAATAGGGGATTCATAACGACCCTTAATATATTGCATTGGCTTTATGCCCCATAAAATTCTATATTTATCTATCGTACCAGAATTAACAAATTTACAATAAATACTATCGTCATAAAGATTAGAATCTTCTAATACTTCTTTAATTTGATATGCTTCGCTTACTGTAGCCGCTGCTGTGATATTAAAACTACTGTATGCTGATAATGGTCTTTGTGTAGAAACTTTTATTAAAATGTGAACAGAAGAATCGTCTTGAAAATATTTATCCCACAAAATGTCGTTATAGAATGTTTTAGAATTAATAATGTTCTGATTTGCAATTCCGTATTCTTCATTAATTTTAGTCATTAATACATTGTGCTTAAAGGTTGAAGAATTATTAAGTACATATACTATAGGATAAACGGCAGCCTCTTTAAAAACATTTATCCTTGAATAATCCCTAATTTCAATAATATCTTTACGACTAAATATCTTTCTAATTTCCTCTGAATATTTAGCAGCAAGTATCTTATTAGGAATAATGAAAGAATTTGTACTCCTATCTTTTCCTATGAGCAATGATAATTCACAAAAGACAATAAATAAATCCCAATTTCCTTTTGCTGAAGCAAATTTATTTGAGTACATCTCTCTTTCAATTGGCATCGACCGTACCATTTCTTCCGAATCAACATATGGAGGATTACCGATTACGACATCAAATCCACCATTCTCAAACGCATCGGCAAAGAAGAGTTTCCAAGGAAAGAAATTTCTGTTTTCTTTGTTTTGTGCAAAGTGTCGGATAGTTTCTTCATAGAAATTCTTTGAATGACCTTCTTTTTCTGCTTTTTCTTCAAACTTGGTTTTTACTAGTTCAACTATAAGGTTTTCTATTTCTTGTTTTAACTCACCTTTTCTTGTAGAGTGAGGTGTTTTCAAGAATTCTTGTTGTTTCAAAGATATTTTATCTGTTATTTTTTCACTTGCACTTGAGAATAAGCCTAATTGTTTACTTTGTGGTTGGTTTGCAACAATTTCATCAAAGTCAATTCCTTCAAAACTTGTTATGAGTGAATTCCCTTGCATGATTTTATAGTCAAGGTTTGGTAACGGCTTTATGTTTTTAATATCTTCTTCATCTACAACAAGTGATAGCCAAAACCTTAATTTAGCAATATCAACTGCACCTGCATCTATATCAACACCATAGATAGAATTTTCAATAGCATTTCTTTTCAATTCATACATTGAACGGTCTTTTAGTCCTATTGATTCACTTAAAGCTGCCCTTGCTCTAACAATTTCATTCATCATTCCGACAGGGAAAGCTCCAGAACCGATTGCAGGGTCGCATACTTTTATTTCTGAAAGTGCTTTATCTAATGCCTTTGCATTATTTACTATTGATTCCGGGAGTTCTACACATATTTTTCTTGTCTTGTTTGTATAGGTTGAAGTTCCAGTCTTAATAAAGAATTCTATATCTTCTTTTGTTATTATTTCATCCAAAACATCTTGAGTTAGTTTTAACTGGTCTATTTTCTTCTTTTTGAATAAAGATTGTTGCTCAGCTTTTTCTTCCGGGGATAATTCTACTTGCTTGATATTTATTTTGTTATAAAGGTAATTTATAAGACTTTCTTGGCACATATAGTGTACGATTTCACGAGGTGTATAAAAAGCACCATTACCTTTTCTGATGTTTTCTGGCAACAAATTTTCAAATACTTTTCCTAACATCTCAGGGTCAATTGCGACTTCTTTTTCTAACGGTTCATCTTCTTTTACCGTAAAGTTATATAAGTCAAATGTATCAAAAATATCTTTGAATATGTTGTTATCTATGGTTAAATCCGTTTTAGTCCATTCATATCCGTTTACTGGTTCAAATAAACCACCGTTTAAAAATGGAATACGGCAATTCAACAAACCAAACCATGAAGAGCTATCTCTATCAGAAGCAAGAGCTTCATAAAATAAGTGTTCCAATATATCATTAAAGAAGTTATTGTAATTTGCATGGAATTCCGGGTCTTTATCAAATAACTTTCTCAAGAATTTCTTATCACCAGTTCCCCAGTCTTTATCAGCTTTTACTCCAAGCCAACCTTTTTTCTGAATAAAGTATAGAAACACAAGTTGTCCCATAGTCTTTTTAGCGAAGTCGTCAATATTAATATTGTGGTCGTTAAAGTCTTTGAATATCTTTTCATCTGAATTATAAAGCCTTTTCAGTTCATCTACCAACTTCAGATACAATTTCTTATATTCTTCAAAGAATTCTTTTGAAACCTTTTCAATATCAAATGCTTGAACCAAGTCTTCTATAGTAATTTTTTCATTATTTCTGGATTTATCCAAACAATACTTAAGTTGTTGTTGTGCGGTATGAGTATCTTCATTTGTTCCAACAAGGAATGAAAACCTTTTTGCCGGGGTTAATTCAACTTCCGTTTTTAATTTTTTCTTGCCATTAGGAGTTTCAACGAACTTTGTAACATAGTTCATCTGAATAAAAGAGAATCTCCAATCCGGGGAAATATTTCCGTTTTCATCTTCTGAAATAAATGCAACTAAAGCTGCATCTTTTTGATAGTTTCTACTACCGTTCAAATAACGAGAAATAAAGTTCCTTTGAGCTGTTCTTGCTCTCTCTACAGAGGAAGATTTCTTTAATTTAACAACTAGAACGTCAATAACTTTTGAAGAAGAGAATTCCGGGTCGATATATTCATATTTACAAATTCTTTTAGCACTTCTTATGAAATCTCTATACTCATTCGGTAATGGTTGTATCATTTGTTCTTTGGCAAAATTCGCATCAACCAACAAGTCTCTAATGAAAAGTTTGAACCTCTCTTCATTATATTCAAAGTTAAAAGTATCAAATACCAGCTTTTCGTTTAAGTCTCTTGTCATTATTCCCCTCTTGTTATGCAAGTTCTAATTGTTCTTTCATCTCTAAGAAATTATCCATATAAGCGAATGATTGTGGAGGTACAAAGTCTTTTTCTATTTCATAAGGATTTAAAGGAGATTCAAGTTCGTAAAAATCCTTTATTTCAATAGCATACCCTTCCTCTTTGCCTTCAAAGTATTTAAAGAAATCCTCTTTATTGATTCCTGCAACTCGTTTAGTTTGTCTCCATAAGTTCTCGGGAGAATCCTTTATAATGTCTGAAACAATAATTTTCCCAACAATTCTCTTGGTAGGTGCAGATTCATAAACCCATATCTCATCTGTAAACTGTTTGAAAATTTGTTTACGAAACTCAAACAACTTACTTCTTTTCTTTATTTCTTCCACATACTTAGGTTTAATGGATAGTAAAACGCTCATCTATGCTTCCTCTTATAATCTTCTTGTAATTTTCATCGGACAATGATTGTATCCTTTGAATTTGTCCTGTAATAATTCTCTCTCTTAATAAATCTGTATAGGTGAATTCTTTATTTAGATGTGTACACCACCTAAACAAAATTACATGCGTATCTTGTTCACACAATTTCTCTATATCTCGGCTTGAATACACTGTTCTTTTTGCTGTTAATTTCTTGATTACCTCAGGGTCAGTTATTTTTTTATGAACTTGCTCTACAACTCCAACAGAAGTGATTGCCATATAATCCTCTGACCTATAGAATAAAACTAAGTCCCCAGGTTTCATTGAGCTTACAAAGGTATGTGATAAATAAGCCTTTTTAATACCATAACCATGGCTTTTAATTTTATCACTAAGTGTAAACAGTTCCATTTGTGTTCCATTTGTTTCCTCTTCGTGTCTATAATTAGGAAATAACATCTCATGATATATTGGTCTAATTGGAACTAGAAATTTATTTATATTCGCACCATCACAAAAACTTGGATAATATCTTGTGTTTATCTCAACCGGGTCATTTGATATTTCAAGGATGTTTGAAGGTGCTACAATTTCCTTTGTATATATTTCTTCGCCTCGTGAATTCACACCTCTTAGAACAAAGCCATAACTTTCAATTAAGTATAACAAATAGTCGTTTTCTTCTCTAAAATGCGTTAAATATAGCTTATTAACGTTATTTCTCTTTGCATATTCAATTGCCAGTGTAAGAAGATGTTCACCTAGCTTAAGTCCTCTTGCTTGCTCTGAGACTTTAAATAAGCATATCTTAATATATTTTTCTCTTGGAATCTTCGGATTGCAGTCAATATCTTCATCTTCTATTTTAGGAATTAAAATAGCATTAATCTTTGAATTATAAGAGTCTTTAAATAAATAAACAGCTCTATCGCTTTCTACAACCTTCTTCCACCAAGAATTTACGAATTCTGGATAACTCCTTTTTAAGGTTTCAAATATAGGGTCGCTTATGTCTATATTATATGGATGTTCCGTTTTAAATGTTGAAGCCAAATTAATATCAGACTTTGGTAAGTATGAACTGAATATTTCTAATGCTTCATTAATACTATATACTGTATTTAAACCAAGTGTTTCTGCCTTATGCAACAATGCTTGGTCTTCAGTTATCAAGTGAGATGCTAAATTCTTATAAACACAATACATTAATTGATTATCAATAATATCATTGGAAGATGTTGGTTCTGGTATTAAACTAACAAACTCAGAATCCTCCATATAATTCGGATAACTCTCTAATACAGGATATGAAGAAAGTTTTGAAAGATTTACGTCTCTTCTTGAAACATTTCCGTCTTTTCTTATTTCTAATAAAGACAATGGATGAATACAAGTCTTATAATTAAGCTCTCCTATTATTTTTATTAGTTGTGCAATATTGCTAGGAACAATTGTATTGTTCTCTCGCTGAATTAGAATATTAGTATCTAGTAATATCTTCATTTTACTCCTTGTTTGAAAACATAAATTCAGACAATACTATTTCTCTTTTACTTAAATGTCTGGATTTTTTGCCTTGTATATCTTGGTTCAAATACGATTCTGGAACGATCGATTTAATCCCTGCCAATAGTTTAACAAAATCACCATCTGATTTGCCCCAGAAATCAGATAATTTCTTTGCAATTGATTCAGATATAACTCTTGAACCAAAAGCTGTTATTACAGATTGAATATAAGCTCTTTCATCCTGTGTATAAATTGGAACTCTCAATAGGCCTTTCAAATCTCTTGTTATTTTTTCCATTTTAGAACGACCTTTAGATGTGGCTAGAGGTTCTGTTTCAATAGGTGTCCCCAGTATATCTTTGTTTCTTACAATATATTCAAAGTAAGTATTCGGAATTTCTTTTTTAGGTTCATTTTCTTTACATTCAAAATATTTGATAGCTTCAATAAACGGCAATGTTGTTGTTTTTGTTCCATCCGTAATGCAGAATTGACATAATTTCTGCCCTTTTCTAAAGAATGTTATAAGCGAATTGTTATCAACTTTGTTAGAATTCTTTGCAACTCTTATTTTCTTAGGTAAATTAGCGATTTTAACAAACAATTCAGTATTATTGTCTCTAATATTTCTAATTAAATCCAGATATTTTAACTGAGGATTTTCCTCTTTATCTTCAAATGAATCCTTATTATTTAAAGAGTTATATAGTCTTTCTCCACGCAAATTAAAAGATTCTACCTCTTCAACATCGCTTAAATATTTAGAGTCTTCGCCAAGAGCATTGTGAAATGCTTGAATTTTAGCAATAATATTGTCTTTTAATCCTAATTCCCTATCTGTTTCAGATGTTGGGAAGAAATTAAAGATATATACTTTATCATGTTGTGTACCTACACGATTTACACGACCAACTCTCTGCATTACCTTTGTCGGATTCCAAGGTAAGTCATAATTTACGATAACATTTGACCTGTGCAAATTTATACCTTCTGCAAGTACATCGGTTGTAATTAATATCTGAATATCATCTTTCTGATAACATTCCTTTTGATTAGGGTCATAATTATATTTAATTATGTTCTTAACCTCATCACTTTTGGCAGAAGAATAGAATAGGACTTTATCACCATATATCTTTTGTAATTCTTCCGATAAATTAAAACCTGTTTCGGCAGATTCTGTAAATACTACAATTTTCTTATCTTTCAGTAACTTATTATCACTTAATTCTTCTATGAACATCTCTTGTTTATAGTCGTGTTGAATCTGTTGCCAGTCATTCAACAATTCCTTGAGAAATGCCAAGTCTCTTTTAAGGTCTGGTAAAAATTCATCGTTAAAGGAAGATGAAGGAATTGCTTCCAAATCTTTTGTTTTTCCTTTTTCCAATAAGTCTTCAAGTGTTTTTGTATCATCATCTATATAATCCAAAACATCAAAGTCATTACTAATATAGACAGTTCCTTCATTATACATTTTGATAAACTTTTCATGTGATTCAATAGAACGTTTTAAAGTCATTTCAAAAGCATATTTTGAACTCTCAAGTCTTTTTACCAGACGAGTCTTCATAAACCCTACATTGTTCATTTGTTGTTGATGTTCAAATGCTGATAACTGGTCATCTTGATTATATGTTTTAGCAGCATATCTGGCATAAGACAACATTTCTTCCTTTGGAGTCCCTTTTACCCCTCCAATTATACGGATAGTTTTTTCAAAGATTTCATTTGTATGGAAATCAAATTCATAAATAATTTCTCTTGGCAGTTGCACCTCTGGGAAGAATAAACCTTGTTTTTTTATATCTTCTGAGAAATGTTCTTTAATATCTGTTCTTGTTCTACGAATCATAAGATATTGCAGAATTTTATTTCTAACTTCTTGTGAGATTGCTTTAACCTTATCAATATATTCAACGGTATCCTTTCCTCCACTTGATTTCTCAACTTCTTTTAATTGTTGTCTTCTGCTTATAAAGAATTCATGGTAATTTTCTAAACCGGGAATATCACTATGAATAGGATTTTGGAATAATGAAATTAAATAGTAGAAATCAAAGAAAGAATTATTTAACGGTGTCGCACTGATTAATATAACTTTCTTATTCAGACATATCCGTTTTAGTTTGTCATACTGTTGATTTGTTCCATTTCTAAATCTGTGAGCTTCGTCAATAAAAACATATTCATATGTTTTTTCACCAAATTTTTCAGCTCTTTCAATTTTATCCGCAATTTTATCAAGTACACCGATTGAATAAATATCATAGTCTTTAGATTTCATTCCGAAGTCTTTAAAAGCTCCCTCCCAGTTTGGAATAATTGGAGGTGGAGCTATAACCAGAATTTTCCCTTTCAATGTTTGAGCATACATTGCTGCGATATAAGTCTTTCCCAAACCAACAACGTCTGAAATGAATACTCCACCGTAATCATCAACTATTTTAGAAATTTCAGCAATTGCATCAGTTTGATATTTTAAGTCTAAATAACCATCTGGTAAATCTGGCTTAATAACTTCTAAATTGATTCTTTCATAGAAATATTCATATAAGCATTTTAAATACAATTCATAAGGTGTAATATTTTGATTCAACCACGTGTTATTTTCTATTGCTGTTGTGTAGTCCTCTGATATAGGAATAGCCTGTTCCCAAAGTTCCTCAAATTTTTCTAATGCAAACTGAACATCTGGAGTATCTTTTAATTCTACATTAAATTCATACTGTGCATTAAGACCATTTTCAGTAAAATTGCTTGAACCAGTGATTACAGAACCAAAAAGGGGCATTTCTTTACCATATCTAGTAATATAAACTTTCGCATGAATGTTTCTATCTCGGCATGCTTTCATTTCAATTTTACCAGAAGCTAACAATTCTCTGAATTTATTAACACCAATGACAACATTCTCGGTATCTTCCGATTCTTCAAATTCTTTTATAACCTCTTCTTGAAACAACTTTTTAATATGAGCTTGGCTTTCAAAGTCAAGTTTCATTTGTTCAGCTTGATGTATAATATCAAATGTTTGTTTATCTACATTTAAGCCAACTAAGATACGAATTTTTTCAACATTCTCAAGAGACTTATACAAACGATAAAAACCACTCGTTCTAAAGTATCCAACTAATGAATCAAAGTATTGAGCATTCTTTAATGTGTGATTGAATCTCTCGTAAAGACTGTTTCCGTCTTGATTTGTAAAGAATTTAGTATCTGTAAAATTTGTCATAAAGAACCCCCAACACTAACTTTATGTTATCACAAAAATGGCAAATCTTCTTAAATGTTACGATAATGCAAGACATTATTTCCAATTAGCGAACCAACTTGCAAAGAGTGATATTATGGGATGTTCGGAGTTGTAGTAGAATAGCCCACCTTCTTCAGCATACTCTGGTTCTTCTATTTGTTGCATAACTCTTTTGTTGTGTTCCATTATATCTTGAAACATTTGTTCTCTCATTTAATACTAATAAAATAGTATAAGAGTGCTTTAAAAATGGGTAAAATACGCACCATTAGACCGTTTGGGTCAAAGGTGTCGCAACACTTGGGGTTGAAGGAATAAAGAAATATCCTCTGTGAGTTGATTGCAGTGGGGTTCTTGCTGCCTTTAAACTTAAAGCTATATAGGAAGGCAATTTGGATATTTCTTTACTTGGAATATATCAAATACAAGAATTCTTCTTATTACAAATATTAGAATTATTACATTTTAATATGTGATATTTAACGGAGGATTCTAAATGAACAATAGTAAAGTAATTACTATCAAAATTGACCAAGAGTTAGGTCTTCTCTTGGACAAAGTAAAAAAAGACTACTGTGTTAATATCAGTGCGTTAGCCAGAAAGGCACTGATAAAAGAACTAGAAAGTTCTGGCAAATATAATAGAGGGTCAATTAATGGCTGCAACAACTAAAATTCTTTCTTGTAAACAACATCTTATAGGGAAAATATGTTTCATTGAAGAAAAATATTCCAATAAGAAATTAGCTTGTTTAGTGTATTGGCAAGATGATAAGCCAATGCTGTTTCAAATTGATGTAAGGATGTTAAGGAGATTGCTTGCTCCTCGTCTATTTGAGAAAGTGCAGGAAAATGATTTCATATTGGAATGTGATGCGTTTGTAGATGAAAATAATAATCTAATTGATATTGAAATCTCAAACATATTTGAAACATTTGACCCTATAAGTTTGTTGTAATTAAAGAAAACCCCTCTGGAGCTTTATCAGAGGGGAGCTTTTTAAGGAGCAACTCAATAATCTTTAATGGTCTATAAAAAGTACACTTTTTGTGGACTATTATTTGATACGAAAAATCAATGTTTTTCAGTGGTGATTTTTTCAAAAATAGGTCTATGAAATTCACCTAACTTTTTATGGACTGTGCATATTTGAAAAATGTACTTCTTTTAATGTTGCACATGGACATTACATCTTTAACTTTAATAAATCCTTGTTTATATAGGTCATAAGCTCTGATAAAATCTTTAGGAATTTCGCCAGTTGGTCTTCCGAACTTTACTCCACGTGCAAGAGCTGAATCAATGCCTTCTCTTTGTCTGACTCTAATGTTGTCTCTTTCACGTTCTGCAACATATCCAAGAAGTTTCAAGACAATATCTGTTATAAGCCTTCCTGTTAAACCGTTTTGATTGTCTCTGGTATTGAGAATAGGCATATCAAGGACTTGAATATCTACTCCCATATTGATTATAGATTCCCATTCCTTGCAGATTTCTGAGTAATTTCTTCCAAATCTATCAATACTTTTAACTATTACAAGGTCGCCTGTTCTAAGCTGTGATTTCATTTGCTGATATTTTTCTCTGCCAACAAAGTTTTTTCCAGAGGCTTTTTCAACAATCACTTCATCAATATTTAATCCTGTAAGTGAATCAAGCTGCCTGTTTTCAGACTGGTCTTTACTTGAAACACGTATATATGCAAATGTTTTACTCATAATTAAATCTTCCTTATTTTATGTAGTACCCTGTGGGAATTTTTAAGATTTCCCTAGACTTTAGCTACTGCCACACAATCACAATTTGCATATCAGTAGATTTACTTCACAAACTCCAATCTGAATAATTGCCTCAGCTTTATTCTTGAATTTAACCAAACAATCCATATTGTGATTGACTTTGTATGGTTGAAGACCAAACCTTGCAAGCTCGTCTTCAATGCACTCTACATAAACGCTGTGAATCTCTTGCCTGTGCTTACTACACCACTTATAGAAAGAGAGCATAGCGGCCGTTTGTTCATCCTGCAACTTCTTCAGTTGCCCAACAAAATCTTTATATGTTTTTATTTCTATTTCTGTATTTTCCATACTTATTTTCCTTTTAATCATTATTAAATAGTTGTTCATCAATATATTCTTCAAATGGATACAAAACCAACACTCGACCTGCTTTATCCGTATCCATATAACTAATGGAATCTGATTTAATTGTGTTGTAACTGTTGCCTTCCTCGTCTCGGCTATGAACCACTGGAATATCACCTAATTGATTCATTGCTATCATTAAATCTTTTATAAGTTCACTTATTTTTATTGTTTCAATTTTATTTTTCATTTATCTATGCTCCTTTTTTATAGGAGGGGGACATTGAGTCCCCTCCCTTTTAATCTATGCTACTTGTTTAACTTCCTGTGTGTCCGTAACTTCTTGAATCTCATATTGTTTTATAAATCCTCTCCACATTTCTAAGAACTCTGGAAAGGCATATTCACCATCGCAAGAGATTTTTACATACTCTTCACCTGTATATAGTTTTTCAAATGGTTCATCACCTGTCCATTTATCGGTTTTGTAATCGTATTCACATTCTTCCCAACCAACTACAAAGCCGATTCTAATGCTTTCAATAGATGTATAAATAGGTTCTCTATCAGATGGTTTTTCAACTATATCAATAATCATTCCACCGTTGTTATTATCAGTTTTACTGAAGTATCTTTTAATTACCTTTTTATCAAATACATCGGGTATGGATAAACTACCTTTACGGAAATTTCTTTCAAGATACAGTGAATGTTCATCATCAATAATTTTCATAAAATCTTTAAGTGTTTTTTCTTGGATACTCCTATCGGTTATCAATTCCATAAAGTCCCTTATGAAGTGATTGTGCATAACTCGACCAATTCCCCATTGGTGGTGAACCAATCTTATATTTACTTTTCCGTTCCAATAAGTTCTTTTTATTAAAAATGCTGTACGTTGTCCCATGATATTATTTCCTTTCATTTTATTTTTGTAATAACTATATTTACCCCTGAAGGGGTAAGGGGATAGCTCCCCTTAATATTCCGATGGCAGATAGAACGTAAACCTTAATGGTTCTAGTGCCGATAGCGATAAGAAAAACTTATATGTGGTAATCTCATCATCATCTTTAACAGGCAAATCAATATATTCGATTTCTTGTTTCAATATCTGAATGTGGTCGTTATAATCATTTCCGATATAACCTTCAGTGAATACTTCCATATGTCCTTTGTTTTCTTTATTTACACATATTTCAACCACAAAGAATTCATATTCATTTTGTTCAAATGCTTTCAATATTTGAGGCATATAGGAAACCATATTATCTACCACCCAAAAGGCATTCATTGATTGTTGAAAATCCATTATGCCCTCTGTATAGTTAAGGCTTTCACAATATGGTCTTTTGAATAATCTATCACTGCCATGATTTCTGTTATAAACTTGTTCTGCTGTATTATAAGTTATCATTTTGTTCACCTTCGCTTTCTTCAATCAAATCTTTTAATTTTTCATTTAAATCAAATGCTACATCGCAGTTATAGAACCATTCACAAGACCTGCAAATCATATATTGTGATTCCATTTCTTCTTGGTTACTGCTAATATTTTCTTTTTCAAAACTGCATTTCATTTTTGTTCCTCCAGAGAGTGTAAGGGCAAAAGCCCTTACACCAACTCCATCTTGGTATAAACCGAAGACTTCAAGAGAGCCTTGTATAACTCTGCATATTTAGCCTTCATGGTCTTCATATCAAGTGAATTCCGAAGAATTTCAGATAGTTTGAAGGTGTGCTTGCCTGCTGGAAGTTCTTTTAGATTGTTTTCTTCCATTAATTGACGTACCTCTTGGAGTTTTTCCTTTTTAAGTTCAGTCAATTCTTCGATTTTTTGTGAAAGACTTAAGATAATTCCTGCTTGTTCTTCAAGATTAATATCTGTTACTAATACTTTTGTATTTTTCATAGTAATTGCTCCTTATATTATTTAGTTATCAACTGTAAACCCGTACGCTGCTTACATTTTTATTATATCGCGTTTTCACGACCATTGCAGCTCATGAAATCAAAATTGCAGCAAAAATTTACAATTATCGTGAAAGCACGACCAAAATTAAGAAATAATGCTATAATAAAAATAGAGGTGCTAACAATGGGTAAACAAAAAACAACTGAACAACAAACATATCAAGTCCCGGAAGAGATTAAACAACGTGTGAGAGCCTTCATGAATGAGTTTCTGAAGGAACATGAAATATCAAAGTCTGGACTGGTAAGGAAAATGAATGCCGAACTGGGAAGGTCTGCCAGTAAAACTGCAATGATGGATAAATTTTCAAGAGCCTCATTTAAGTTATCAGAAGTCATGGAGATATTGGACTTATATGGATATGAATTAAAAATTGTTCCAAAAGAGGCGATAGAAGCTCCCAAATCGCCCAAATCCAATAATACATAAATCTGTCTCATCTCGGGGCTCAATCGGGCGAAAGTTTACCTATGTCACGCAAAAAGGAGAATATTATGAAACAATTACTTATAGGATTGTGCATTGGATTAGCCGTTGGACTTACCTGCACAGGCTGTTCTATTGCAAAAGCAATGATAACAACAGAACCTCTTCAAGTTGTACTAACAGACCGTAATCACGTTACAACAACAAAAGTAACTACTGAAGAAGGTACTTATAGAATATTTATGGTTGAAAATACAAATGGTAACGGTGGTATTGGCATTAGTGCAATTAAAATTAAGTAACCTAATTTATCCATTTTACAACGGATTCTCCACTGTAGCCTTTTTGCCATACATACCACGCATAAGCGATAGCTGAAGATGTATAGGTATCAAAATCCCCATTTTTAGCACAGTTGATTCTACTGCTTGAGATATAGATTACTTTGGGAGGAAACTTTATAAATAATTCCTTCCTGCTCCTGCTTTCAAGAAACAAGACTTTCAAGAACATACAAACATATCTTCCGACATCAACCAATTCAAGTGCCTTTTCTACAAATTCTTTTGCATATTTATATGGAGGATTGGTTACAATATCCCCATTATGATATGATTCATTACACAGTAAGAAATCCTCAGTATTTCCGTAGCCTCTATTAATTAAATCCGTTGCCTTGCCAAGTTTATCAACATTATCAAATGCTTTAGCTAAATGCCCTTGACCACAAGCACACTCCCAGATGTTGTTCAATTCTGGTATGATTTTCAATAACAACTCAGCAGCTTTCGGTTCTGTGGCATAATAATCCTCCGATTGCCTTTCCCCTAAAGAATGATTACTTGCTCCTAGATTTCTAAAAATATCTTCTTTCATATATTCCTCATTGGTTCTATATGAAAATGTAATCAAGGGAGGTTATTTTGTTTGTACTATAATAAATTCAAGGAGTAAGACGAAAATGGAAGTTTTATCGAATAAAGAAATATATGTACTGTTAAAAATACTGAATAATAAAAGAATTAAGAGTGGTTCTTTATCAGCTATCGAAATAGATAAATATTTTACTATTGATGAATTAAAGCATCTACAGCAAGAAATATCTCTTTGTGAAAGTAAATCTTCCAACGAAGTATTAACCATTGAAAATACATATAGAAGTATGTTTGGAGAAAATCTTCACTCTGGTTACAAACTGCATGTAATTAACTTTCAGTCTGTCGTAAACTATGCTCATAGGTACGTTCAAGAACTTGCTCAAGGCAATTTGTCTGGTTTAGCAGATGAAAATAGTCTTTCAAAATTAGTAAATGAATTTTACTCTGCAACAAAAGATTCTACCAACCTTGATTACTATATAACTAATGAAATGAAGTATATGCCAGTGATTTTATCTGCATATACAAGTAATTTGGTAGAACTTAAAACCATAACTAATACTAAATACGATATTCGCAGAGATTTAAGCGAAGATATTCTTTTTGATGACCTAAGTTTTACCAAGTCATTAAATGACACTGTTAAGATTACTATAGAAATGAATATGACTGATTTTTGCCAACGAATTGCAGATTGTATGAGTTCTAATAAACAAGAAATATCAATAGATATAAGTTCTATCTTCGGCAATGCCACAATAATAAATAAGGAAAAATTGAAGAAACCTTCAAGAAAAGCTCCTAATTCCCAGAAAAAGAAATACCACATGCAACCAAAACAATGGAAATTATTCCTATGCCTATTAAAGATTGCAAATGAAAAAGTAAAAGCGAAATTAAGTATAGCAGAAGTATCCAAAGAACACTTAGTTAGAAACGGAGCTTTAACAGACACTAAACAAGCACAGGATACTGCAAAAACCAGATTTAATGATATTTATAACAAGATTAAACAAAATAAAGAAGGCGAATATGAGGATTTAATATATCCTAAAGTTAGCGATACAAGATATTATGAATTCAATGTATCAAAAGTTATTAACTTATATAAAACTATAATGAACAATGAATATCTTTCAGAAGAATACCAAAAGCACAGATTTTTCTTAGCACAAATAATAGATTAGTTTTTACCAAAATAAACTTACTTTTTTCTAACGGTAAAACTTCATAAGTCAATTACGACAAGGTTTTTCAGTTTTATACGTTTCCCTTTGATTCAGAAATATAACAAACAATTTTAAACTATAGATATAGGGCAGGATACAGTTTCTTCCTACAACATAAAGGTATCTATAGTGAAAGATTTGAACGAAAATATTTTGAATAATCAAGGTTCATATTCATCAGAAAAAGATGAATACACTTTCACTGTTGGAACTGGAAAACATACCAAGAATGTTATTTTAAAATTAGACATTGACCCGAAAGATGATATTTCTAATGAAACTGTTGCAAAAGGATTGGTTCAATACATTTCTGCATTTGAAGAAATAATCACCTGGCAATCGGAAAATTAGGATGCTATAATTCGAAGCAAGCAATAGGAGAATGGTTACATGAAAAATGCAGTAAGTTACGTTAGGGTATCATCAGAAGACCAGAAAAAACATGGATATAGTATTGGTCAGCAGATTACAAACAATATGCAATTCGCTTTGCAGAACGGTTATAAGTTAGTTAAAACTTTCAAAGATGAAGGTATATCTGCAAAGAATATGGATAGACCTGCGTTGCAGGAATTGTTGGCATATTGTATGGATGAAACAAATGAAGTTGAAGCTGTTATTGTATGGAAGTTAGATAGAATCTCAAGAAATGTAGCCGATTATACGGCAACACTATCCCCATTCTTTGCTCAAAACAATATTCAACTCCTAACCGTAACTGATATTAACGGTGAAGGGCTTGATGTTGAAATGATGAGGCAAATATCTATGGTATTTGCAGAACGAGAAAGAAAAATGACAGCTTTAAGAACTAAAGAAGGCATAAGAGGTAAAGTTGCATTAGGACAATTCCCTTATCATGCTCCGATTGGTTATGAAAATATAGAAATTAAAGGTTCAAAGTATAAGAAAATGGTAATTGACGAAGAAAACGCATTTTTCGTTCGTCAAGCATATAATATGTGTTTGCAAGGTGATTCTTTAACTACAATAACTAATAAACTGTATAAAATGGGGTTCAGAAATAAACATGGAAACCGTCATCCGAAATCTTCAGTTGAATATATGTTACACAATATTGCTTATATTGGAAAATTCTATTATGACGATGTTCTGGTTGAAGATACAGATTATCCACCTTTAATAAGCGAAGCTACTTATTATGCAGTCCAAGAAAAATTAAATACTCCTTCTAAAACAAGACAATTACACACTAAATTCCCATATAACGAATGTATGACTTGTACTAAGTGTGGTTGCTACCTAACAGGTGAACTTAAAGTCAAGAAATCTAAAAAGAGTACAAGAGAATATATCTACTACCATTGCACTGGAAATCGTGGTGGAGATTGTAAGAAGGGTAGCTACATTCGTCAAGAACTTATTGACGAGGCATTTACAAGTGTTCTTAAACAAATTACTATCCCGGAGAATGTTCATCAACTTGTAATAGACGGATTAAAAGAAGTTCATAAAGAACATACTAAAGATTATGAAATGCAGAAAAAGTCTATTAGAAAACGTATAGATAAGATAGATAAAACCATTAAATCCGTATTTGAAAACGGTTTTAATAAGCATGACGAAGGTATGATGAAGAATATAGAAGATTGGGAAGTTGAAAGAAAAACTTTAGTTCTTGAAGAACAAGAAATGCTCAAAGCAACCAAGACCTTTTTTGTCCAATCGAACCTTTTGCTAAACTTCTGCAAAGACTGTCATAGTGCGTTTTTAAAGGGAAATGCAGAGCAAAAACGAAAAATCGTGAAGATGGTGTGTTCGAACTTTTCTTATGATGGCTCAAATATAGTCATAGAGCCTAATCCGATATTTAAGGCCGTCATTAAAAACGGCCTAAACAATAAAAAACTCCTCAGGTTGGACTCGAACCAACAACCTACCGGTTAACAGCCGGTTGCTCCGCCATTGAGCTACTGAGGATTATTTTATATTTTTATTATACATGAAAAAATTTAATTGTAAAGTATTTTTTATTCTTCGTTTTTGGTATCAATTATAACATTTTTATATTTTTGATCCCGAATAATCATCATGCCGTCATTTACCTTGCGAAAAGCATTATCTTTTTCAACATAATTTGTGTCTTCGATCTGCACGCCATTTGTTTCTTCACGATAAGCTCCACCTTTAAAATTTGTTTCGTTATTTCTTGTACGAACCCCACCTAAATTATTGCCATCATACAATATAACTTTCGGCTTTAAAGGTTGATATTCAGGATATTCCACATTTGAAGATTTTATTTCTTCGCTTGAAACTAGTAAACTTGTCAAAAATAGAACAAATATTACTAATAATGTTTTTTTCATTTTCTCAATCCTATTACATTCTTTGTCCATATAATAATTTAACATAAAAGTATTTTACGTTCAACTATTGTGTATTATGTGTTTGAACTATGAAAACTTTTATATCCACAAGGACATTAAACACAAAGAGATTAAATTTGTTTTAAAATAATAATATATTTTTTATATGATAGAAAAAGTAAAAGCATATTTGAAAACTAAATCTCATTTTTTTCACGCATTTTTTGTGTTATTTTGTGCATTTACAATATATTTTATCTTCAAAATTTTAAGTTATACATATGTTACAATTGAATATACAAAACTCAGACCATTTCGGGGCTATCCGCCTGTTGTTTATAACGGTTTTAAAATAGGCAGATGTATACGTATCAAGCCCGATAAATCTTACACAAAAACGCGAATGACAGTTGTTTTGTTTCCAAGAGATTTGAATTTGCCCAAAAACATTTTTGCACAATTTAAAAGAATAAAAATCAACGACAAAAATATAGATTTTGTTGAACTTGTTTACCCTTCAACTCCGGCTTTAGCACGGCTTGCAACAAAAAATGTTATTGAAGGTGTTTCAATGATACCACTTGAAGAACTTTTTCAAAACCAAGATCCAAACGCTCTAAAAAACATTCAAAAAGATCTTTCAAGAACAATCAATGACCTTGACAACACAATTCTTGCTTTGGGTGATTTGTTCCAAACCATGCAAATGCTTGTTGAACAAAATCAAAGCAACCTGTATCAAACTACCTCAAACTTCAATCAAGCCTCAAACAATGTCAATCAAATTACCTCAAAAGTAAACTATGCAATAAATCAAAACGAACTTCAAAGCATATTTTCAGGAATAAATACATCTTTTGAAAATATTAAATCAACGACACTAAATCTTTCGGTTTTAACAGGTTCAGTGGATGAAAAAGTGCCAACAACAATAAACTCTCAGGTCATGCAAATTGATAATATAATTGACAATGTGGATGATATAACCTGTGGAATTAAAAACACTCTGTCAAAAAACTTTGGCGGCTTAAGAATTCTTTTTGGCAAAACCATAAATGAAAATGACAATTGCGAATGCCAAAAATAGTTTTGAACATGATATAATGTTTATATTATGAATTCAGTTTTTATTTCTAACAAAAAAGATTTTGAAATTATTTACAATGATATGCTTACTCAATTTCCAAAGTGTGAATTGAAAACATTTGATTGTTTTTTA
>UMLR01082428.1_pt1 | contig 49272 bp, 48 predicted proteins | sample 1966741 | NCBI WGS metagenome assembly UMLR01 (sample SAMEA4836207, study PRJEB28245) | human gut metagenome | biome: gut microbiome; material: fecal sample | place: Denmark | collected 2008 | reverse complement strand
GCTCGGGGGGGGGGCAATTTAAAGCTTGCTCCACAAGGGTTTCGAGGGGGTAGTTATCTTGAAAATGGACACCCGAAAAAATCCATTCAATTTTTAAAAATAAAATCAGGATCGCTTTGTCAAAAGTTTTGCAATGACAGATTTGGATTTACATTAGCAGAGGTCTTAATAACTTTAGGGATAATTGGTGTAGTCGCAGCAATGACAATGCCTACGCTTATTAATCGAACAAAGAATAAAGAAATCCAAGCTCAGTTTAAAAAGACATACTCAGAGCTTAATCAAATGTCCCAATTATTCATGAATGATATGGGGATGTCAGTTACGGATTATTGTAAAGATAAAGGAGCAACTCTTTTTGTAAAGCAAGAATTTCCAAAATATTTCAAAGATATTCATGTTATTGATGATACTATTTATAACTCGACAGATGAAGACGGCAATTTAAAAAGTTCTGTGTATCAAGTTTATTCATTAAATGGTGCCAAATTAAGAATGGGTCCATGTGATAATTTCGGTTTTAGATCTGATTCTGGGGGACGTATTTATTCTTTTAATTCTGATCCAATTTATCCAGAGCAACAAGGACCTGTGGTTTGTGTTGATGTAAATGGACAGAAAAAACCAAATAAATATGGATATGATATTTTTATTTTCAGATTTGTTGATAACGGTCTTGTATTACCTATGGGGAAACAATATAAATCTGATGAATTGGATTATGGGTCTGGAACTGATGCCAATTCTACAAATTTTTTTAAGCAGTCAGAATGTAAATTTTCTTCAAAGGTAAATAATCAGATTTCATGTGCTGCGTATGCATTAGCAGATCAGCATCCTACAGAACAAGGTAAAAATTATTGGCAAGATTTTCTTGGCGGTAGTCGTTAATTTTCTAAAGGACACAGGCTAAAATCATTAGTAAGATTGTACCAATCTGCATTGCGGTTGCCATGTTCTGGGAAAACTTGTTTGAGTCGTATCGACTTGCAGTTTTTTGAGCTTTGTAAGCACTTGAGATACGATTCAAACGATCTTCCTGCGTGTCTGAATTAAATGTAGTTCCAAACATAGTAGATTCAAGTCTTGATAATCTGTTATCCATGTTATCGCCATTGAATGATTTTTTAAATATAGATTTTTCTACTGATGCAATATTAACTTTTTCAGGTTTAATATTCCTTGTGTTGTATGCATCATAGTCAAATTCAGGTGGTTGGTATTCATCAAGAGCATAATTTTTATCAAGAGGAATTGAATTTCCATCATAATATTCATTTGATGATTGTGCTATATTATTATCCATAAAAGATTCTGGTTTTAATTTAGCTTGAAGTCTTTCTACTCTAGAAGAAAATGGGTCATTATCATATGTTTGACCCAGAGATTTTTTCTCAAGGTTAGCTAGTCTGCTGTTTAAATCTTGATTTTTAAATTCTTTATTGAATACTTGTTTTTCTAGTTCATTTATTGATGGATAGTCTACATTTGCTCCTGCAGGCGGTATTTTTTCTTCTGCAATTCTATCTTGATAGTTGTCTTGTTCCTCTGCAAAAGTATCTTCTTTAGGCGTTATTTCATGGCCTATTTGTTCTGCAGACATATCTTTATTTAGACTTGCAATTCTTTCATTAATTGATTTATTTGGTCTGCTTTGTCCATATACACTTTCTTCTATTCTTGAAAGTCTTGAAGCATCGTCAGATGTTGTATATGTAAAGCCGTATAATGAATTTTCTAATTTGTCTAAAACTGCCGAATATTGACTTGCAGCAATAGCGCAATTTATGCTGAGTAACACACTTATGATTACAATAAATTTTTTCATAACTATAAACTCCTTAAAGACAGGATAATAGTGAATGTAATTTAAAGCTATTCTACAGACTTAGGATTTAAAATTTTTGATAAATAAACAAAAAATCGTAGGACCTGAGTCCTACGATTTTTTTATTCTTAGAAAAAAGTATTAGTTAAAAGATTAATGTTTTAATCTTTTTAGAGCTTCTAATTCATCTTGGAAAGGTGAGATATTTGTTAATTTTTCAATTATTCCAGGCATTTTTTCACATACATAATCAATTTCTTTTTCTGTTGTGAATTTGCTTAATGAAAATCTAATGCTTCCATGAATTGCAGTGAATGGTACATTCATCGCTCTTAATACATGGCTTGGCTCTAAAGAACCTGATGTGCATGCACTGCCTGAACTTGCGCATATACCTAAATCACTTAAGTGAAGTAAAATTAATTCACCTTCAATATATTCAAATCCGATATTTGTAGTGTTTGGAACTCTGTTTACAATTCCGGTATTTAATCTTGCATTGAATACATTTTTAACGATATTTTTTTCTAATTTATCACGAAGTCTTTTTACTTCTGTTGCTTCATATCTCAAATGGTCTTGGGCTAATTCTGCAGCTTTTGCCATACCTACAATGTATGGAACATTTTCTGTACCTGCACGTTTACCTCTTTCTTGGTGTCCGCCGATAATTAGCGGAGTGATGAGTGTTTTAGAATTAACGTAAAGAGCACCTATCCCTTTTGGGGCATGGAATTTGTGACCAGAAATTCCAACTAAGTCTGCTCCTATTGCTTGGACATCAATAGGAATTTTTCCTGAAACTTGTACTGCATCTACAAAGAATTTTGTTTCTTTGTTTTTTGACTTTATAATTTCAGAAATTTTTTCAATTGGGAAAATTACACCTGTTTCGTTATTTGCATACATAACAGATACAAGTGCTGTATCATCATTTATAGCTTCTTCTAATTGTGCTAAGTCAAGTTCTCCGTTAGAGTTTACTCCAATATAGTCAACTTTGTAGCCTTCTTTTTCAAGTGTTTGATATAAATTTAAAACGCAAGGGTGTTCTACTTTAGTTGTAATTATGTGTCTTTTATTTTTGTTCATGTTTAAAACACCGCGAATTGCAGTATTTGCACTTTCTGAACCACAAGACGTAAATAAGATTTCTTTTTCATTTTGAGCATTAAAGAAATCTTTCATTACTCCACGTGCTTCTCTTACAGCGTGATTTGAGCGTTTTGCAAACTCATATACGCTAGATGGATTTGCGTATTCTTCTTGAAAGTATGGGAGCATTGCTTCCAAAACTTGAGGATCAACTTTTGTAGTTGCATTATTATCTAAATATATTAAACTCATTTTTCTATACCTCTATGACTTCGATATTTTTATCAACAGTTTCTCTTAATGTTGATTCAACAAAAGATTTAAGTGTTAGATGTGAATTTTTGCATCCTGAACATTTTCCGCGAAGTTTTACCATTACTTTGTTACCATCAATGTCTACTAGTGTAATATCTCCGCCATCTTTTCTTAATTCTGGTGATATTTGATTTTCTATCACGTTATTAATTTTTAAAATCTTTTGAGCTGGAGAAAGTGTAGATTCTGCTTTATCATGTTCTTCTTTTTTATAGTAAGTATCAATTATGTCTTGAATTAAGCCCTTACATTTCCCGCATGCTCCGCCTGCTTTTGTGTAATTTGTGATTTCTTCAACAGTTTTAAGCCCGTTAATTTTAATAGCGTCCCAAATTACATTTTCTGTAATTCCAAAGCATGTGCAGACAATTTTTTCTCTTTGTTTATTTGCTTCTTCCTCATTTCTAATGTCATCTAAATCAGTGTAATCATCATAATTTTTCAATGCATCTTCCAGAGCTTCATAGCCCATAACAGAGCAGTGCATTTTTTCAGGAGGTAGTCCGCCTAATTGGTCTGCGATGTCTTTGTTTGTAATTTTTTTGACTTCATCAATTGTTTTTCCAATAATCATTTCAGTTAAGATGCTTGAACTTGCAACTGCTGATCCGCATCCGAAAGTTTGGAATTTTGCATCTGTAACTATTCCGTTATTAATTTTTAAATATATTTTTAATGAGTCACCACAAGCTAATGAACCTGCTTCGCCTATTGCATCAGCATTATCAATTTTCCCTACATTTCTAGGGTTTCTGTAATGATCTATAACTTTATCTGAATAATCCCACATAGTCTTTTATCCTTATTTATCTACTACATAATTCTATTTTAGCTCAAAAACAAAAGTGAGAATAATTACTTAATATAAAATTAATTATTCCTTTATAATGGTTTTTAATGCTTGTTTTATGATTAAATAGTAGTACTGATTTTTATCAATTTTAATTATTCCTCCATTTTCAGTGTTAAAGAAATCTTTTACCCATACAGGATCAGCGATGTTAAATCCATTGATTATTATTTGATGTATATTTTCATTTTTTATATCTTTTATTTCTTGCGATATAATTAAAATAAGTTCAAATTTTCTATTGCCTCTTCTTTTTTTTAAGGCATTGTATAAGTTGTCGATATCTAAAGATGTTGGAAAATTATCTTCCCATATATATGAGTATATGAAATATATTTTTTTATTAGTTTTTAGGCTTTTTTGGAAATTTTTAATTCTTTTTTTATATTTTTTTATAAATTTATTTTTTGTTAAATTTGTATCGTGATTGTATACTGCATCGATATTTTTATTAACCCAACAAAAATTATCTTTATCATATGATAAATTATCAAAGTAATTTATAAAATTATTATCAATACATTCTGTAATTTTTTTTATATTAAAGTGAAAACAAAGATCAAATGGATAAGTTTTTGCCCCATACATTTTTTTAGGTTTTAATTTTGCAGCTGTCGTTGCAACTCTAGGTAAGCAGTAAGCTCCTAATGATATAATTTCGTAATTCAGTTTTTTATAATATATGTAATCTTTAATGGAAAATTTTGAAAAATTTTTATCGTAGAAAAAATTTTTTTCTTTTATTATTTTAGCAATATTTTTAATTATTTTTAGTAAGTTCATATTTTTTATTTCTTTGTTAGTTTTTGCATTTTAATCCATAAGGTATTGTTGCTTTTTTAGCTGAATGTGATGCAGGAAAATTCTTTATTAATGGAAGATTAAACTCTTCAAAAATATAATCTACGCTTTCACAGTCAAGAAAATCTCCTATTGCTATTGCTTTTGTGTTTTTTCTAATTTTTTCAATGTTAAATAATTGAGTTACCATTTTATCAATTTTGTATAGCGGTTCATTTAGATCTTCTAAGAATAATGTGAATTCAAAGTCAGGGATAAAGTCCTGTCCGCAAAGTGATACGAGTGTTGATAAATTTCCACCCCAGAATGTTCCTTCATAATCGAATTTATCTTTACATACAGTTTCAAAAAATTTATTAATTGTGAATTCACAAAGGTCTTCTTGTCCAAAATCGCTTAAAATCATAGGACCTGAATAGGTCATAAGTCCTGCACGTTTTAAAAACATAGCGTTAAGAGCTGTGATGTCTGAATATCCACAGAAAATTTTTGGATTTTCTCTAATTAAATCATAGTTAATTTTGTTAATTAACCTGATTGCTCCATATCCGCCTCTTAGACAAATAATTGCATTTACTGATTTATCAGCAAACATATTATGCAGAGCATTTAATCTTTCTTCATCAGTACCTGCAAGGTATTTGTTTTTTTTATATACATTATCAGATAATTTAATTTTGTAACCTTTATTTTCAAAGAACTTTATAGCGCGTAAAAGATTTGCATCATCTTCCATTGGCCCTGAGGGAGCTAAAATTCCGATTGTATCTCCTTCTTTTAGTAATGCAGGTTTAATTATCTTCATAATGTTTTCCTTTTCGGTATTATCTTGCTATAATTTTAACATGAACGAAAAATACATACCTTTATATAGAAAATATCGTCCTCAAAAATTAGAAGAGGTTGTTGGGCAGGAACATATTAAAAAAGCATTAAAAAATGCAATTGAGTTAAATAAAATTTCTCATGCATATCTTTTTACAGGTCCTAGAGGTACGGGTAAGACTTCTACAGCTCGTATTTTTGCAAAATCATTAAATTGCAAAGAAGGTCCTACAATTACTCCTTGCGGAGTTTGTGAAAACTGTATTGATATCACAAATTCAACACCTATGGATGTAATTGAAATTGATGCTGCAAGTAATAGAAAAGTTGAAGATGCTCAAAATATTTTAGAAAAGGTTATGTATGCACCTGTCAACAGCAGATACAAAATTTACATTATAGACGAAGTTCATATGCTTTCAACTACTGCCTTTAACGCGCTTTTGAAAACATTAGAAGAACCGCCGAAAAATGTTATATTTATTCTTGCAACTACAGAAGTGCATAAAGTTTTAGATACTATAAAAAGCCGTTGTCAGCGTTTTGATTTTAAACGTATCACTACTGATGATATTGTTAAGCATTTAAGATATATTTCTGATAAGGAAAAGATTAATATAACTGATGATGCGTTATTTACTATTGCAAAAAATTCTGCCGGCGGTATGCGTGATAGTATTGCTCTTTTAGATCAATTAAGTGTTCTTGATGGTGAAGAAGCAATTTCTACAGATGATATTAATAATTTGCTCGGACGTTTGTCTTTTGATACATTAAATTCACTTGCTGATAAAATTGTTAATTCAAAACCTCAAGAAGCTATTGAAGATTTAGAAAAAATTTATAATTCAGGAAATGAACCAGTTCAGATTTTGACGAATTTAATGGATTATTTAAAGAATTTGTTAATTGTAAAAAATTGCAGAAAAGAAATTGTATTTGAATTAACTCAAGCAAATGATGCGCAAATTTCAGTATTAAATTCTCAAGCAGAATTAGTCGAAACACATCAAATAGTTTTTTTAATTGATAAATGTTCTGATTATATAAAAGAGTTAAAATTAACCAATAATCCTAGATTATGGTTAGAAGTAGCTATTATTGATCTTGCAAATTTGACGGAAAATACATCTCTGGTTGAACTTCAAAATAGAATTGCAAGATTAGAAGGCGGAGCAACAAATATAGGCAGTAATGCAAGATCATATTCAGCTCCTGTTCAGGTTGCTTCATATAAGACTGCTCCAACTCCTGTTATGAAACCAGAAATGCAAAGAGCAGAACACGCAAAACCTGATATTTTAAAACAAAAAGAGGCTGAAAAACAAGTTGAAATTCCTAAAGAACAACCTGTTTTAAAATCAAATGAAGAAAATCAAGTTCCTGTAAAAGCTCAAGCGCAAAGTGCCGATGATTTTGCTCCTATGCCAAAATCAAAAGCTGTTGCAGGTGATGATATTTCAGCATTATGGGGTCAATTGTTAGAAAATATTCATAGTGCACCGACAAGAGCACTTTTAAAACAATGGGCAAATCCTGTTAAAATAACTGCTGATGATACTGTTTTATCTATGAAAAATGAGATTTTCTTAAATCAAGTTCAAAGCGGTTCTAAAAAACAAGCAATTATTGATGCTGTAAATTCTTTATTCGGGCAGTCTAATTCAAATGTAACAATAAGACTTCCTCATTCAGATGATGTTCAAGTGAAACCTTCAGCACCACATCATTCAGCACCTAAAACATTTGAAGCTCCAAAGCCTAAACCTTCACCAATAATGAAACCTGTATCATCTGAACCAGAGGTTAAATCTGAAGAGGTTGAGGAATTAAAGGAAGAAGTTACGCAACAGGTGAAATCAGATAGTGCAGCTAAAATAGAAGCATCTTTGCATTCTGATAATGTGAATATGGTAATGCAGTTGTTTGATGGTAAAGTTATTGAATAGAGAGAGGAGTACTTGAATGTTAGTAAATTCTGTAAGTAAGCAAGCTTTTGGTTCGTCTCAGGTTTATAGAGATGTTTTACTTGGAAAAAGAAATTTTTATTCATTAAGTACTGATGATAAACTTAATGTTATTTATGATAAATTAAACAGTTTAGAAAAGGATCATAGAAGTTTGTCTGAAAATCAGATAAAAATGAATGATTTTAATAAACATGCATTTGATTGTATTGTAGCGGCTTCTGCTCGAAATAATCACAGTGCAGATACTGCTTATTCAAATATTGGCTATCAATATGATAAAAATAATATTGATTTAGTTGGCTAAATTTTTGTTGTACTGAATTTAAAAGCTTCTAAATTTTCTGAAAAATAGTTTTTAGGAACTCCTGCTTTTAATTTTAGTTGTTCCAAAAATTCTTTTTTGTCAGGAAGTTGTTCCCAAACATCCGGTAAAAATACTGCTTGGTAATTGCCGTCACGAATTATTAACCCATCTTCATATGGTTTTAATTTTTGTAAAAGTTCTTCTTCTGTATCAAAATGAAATCTTTCAGGAATGGATAGCAGTGATACTTTTATGTTTATTTTATTGAATTCATTTAATGTCAGTGCAGGGAATCTTGGATCTGAAAATGCTGCAGCATGGGCATTTTTAATTAAATCGTTGATAAGTGATCTGTGAGGGATTATAGAGCCTATACAACCTCTTAGTATTCCATTTAATTCGAGAGTTACAAAAGATGCTCCATATTCATCAAATATACATTCGTAGTTATTAACTTCAGTATGACCGAGTTGTAACCCTGAAAGAATACTGTCTGAACATATTTTTCTTACAAAATCTGAGTAATATTTTTTTATGTATTGATTTTTTTCACCATCGTATAAAATCCAACAGCCATATCCTACAACTCGAGATGAATCCCCTGTTGCAGCTGCTGAATTTATTAATCCTTTTCTAATAAGAGAATAATCCTTCTTTTTAGCAAATTCAATAAGCCCGCAAATTCCTACAGCTCCACATGCTTGTTCTTGTTCAAAATTGCTTAGATTATTTTCTTCAATCATTTTTGCTGTGTAGTTATCTATTTTAGATGCTTCTTTTTCTGGATAAAAATGGCTCAAATCACTTGAAATTATAAACGCATTATCCTCATCTTCATAGAAATGTTCAATTGTTTCTGATAAATTTTTAAAGTTTTCACAACCATATAGTACTGGGATAATTTTTGCATTTGGTAGAAAATATTTTATTAATGGTAATTGAACTTCGATTGAATGTTCTTTTTCAAAGGCAAAATTTGAAGTATTACAATCACATAATTTTGCAATTTCTTTAGTGAGAGTTTGATTGACTTCAATGTCTCCTAATGGTGTTTCAAAAGCTTTATAGTTACATATTGAACAGCCAAAAATTCTTTCATAGTGAGCTGGTGCAAATATAAAAATATTTTTTACCGCTTTATTAATTTGCTGTATCCCTTTAGCTGCCAATTGCCCAGAATATTTATAGCCGGCGTGAGGTATGATTATTGCTCTTGAATAGTATTTAGGACTTTCTACAGTATAATTTTTGAATAACTCTTCTAATTCATCTTTTTTAGCAGGATAAAAAGTCCCTGCAGCATTCATTTTTTTTATCATAGGATTATTATACAACTTTTTACTTATTTGAAAATAGGATAGTAAGTTAATAAGATATCAGGCTCAAAAATATCTGTTTGTGCAATTTTAAAATTGTAACTGTCATTTATATTATCTATTTTTTGAAAGTCAAAGCAAGATAAAGATCTGTTGTCGCCTGTAATTTTTGGAGCGATAAAATGATAAATTTTATCAGTATATTTTAAAATTTCACCGTTAAGATGTCCGCCACTTTCTACCAAAATACTTTTAATGCCAAGTTCAAATGCTTTTTTTAGAATGAAATCTAAGTCTAATTTCTCATTTTTTATTGGTGTTTTTATAAAATTTATACCGCCTTCAAACATATCTAGAGTTTCATTAAATAAGTATATTTCTCCATTTTTATATATTGGGCTTTCTAAATTTGTTTTGAGGTTTCTATCTAATATAATCTTTTTTCTATGCAACATAGTTGGATTATCAGCAAGAATTGTCGATGATGTTGTCATTATTGCATCATAACGATTCCTTATTTTTTTTACTTCTTCTCTTGCCTTTTCTGATGTAATCCATTTTGAAGATCCATTGTGTGTCGCAATTTTGCCATCTAGAGTTGTTGCTGTTTTTAGAGCTACAAAAGTTTCTTTTTTTTGCATATTTTTAATGAAAACTTCATTTAATTTTTTGCATTCATCTTCAAGAACGTTTTCTATTACCTCTATTCCAGCATTTTTAAGTTTACGAATACCATTTCCCGCAACAATTGGATTGACGTCTTGCATTCCTATTACAACTTTTTTAATTCCTCTTTTAATAATTAAATCAGCGCAAGGCGGAGTTTTTCCATAATGAGAGCAAGGCTCAAGATTTACAATTAAAGTTCCGTCTTTTTCTTCTCCATTGTGCAATTTTAGAAGAGCATCTCTTTCAGCGTGATTATCGCCATATTTATGGTGATAGCCGTTAGAAATTTCATTTCCGTCTTTGTCAAGAACAACACATCCAACTAAAGGGTTTGGGGATGTAAATCTTTCTCCAAGTTTTGCTAGTTCTATGCATTTTTGCATTAATAAGTTATATTGCATAATTGTATTTTACAATAAAATTTGTTATATTGATAAAATATTAACAATAAAATGAAAAGGAGAAAAATTATGGATTTAAAATATATCGGACACAGTGCATTTGAAATTAAATTAAAAGAAAATTCTATTATGGTAGACCCTTTTGTGAGTGTTAATCCCAAATATGACTGGCATAATGCAAATATTACCGATATATTTTTAACTCATGCTCACGGTGATCATCTTGGACAAGCTATTGAGATTGCAAAGGAAAAAGATGCAACCATTACTGCAATTGTAGAGTTAGCTCAATATTGTAAAGAACAAGGTTGTAAAGTTAAATCTGTAAACTTTGGCGGTTGGCTAGAATATGATTGGGGTAGAGTTGTATTTGTACCAGCTTTCCATACAAGTTCATTACCTGATGGAAGATATGCCGGAGAACCTGCAGGGATTATTTTTGATGTAGAAAATGTTCGTATCTATCATGCTGGAGATACAGCATTGACAACAGAGATGAAAACTATTAAGGAATTATATAGACCAAATATTGCATTGTTACCAATTGGTGGTCATTATACTATGGATGTTGAACATGCAGCTGTTGCAGCTGATTGGATTGGTGCTCAGACTGTAATTCCAATGCATTATAATACTTTCCCTGAAATTCAAACTGATTTGGAAAAATTTATGAAGCTTGTTCAAATTAATAATTCAAATTGTATAATTTTAAATCCAGAAAATGTTAATTAGTCCGTTTTCTAATTGCCTAAAATTTTTATTGTTTTAAACTGGAAAACGAATTGGAGAGAAACATGGATATATTATTTGTAATTGACAGGATTGAGTTAAAGTATTTTGAATTTAATAATCTTGTTACTAATTTTTGGCTGATTAGAGAATTGTTATTTGAAAATAATAACGTTTGCATTACTACAATAGATAATTTAGGACTTAATAATGGTGTTGCCTATACTAATTGCTATGAAGCTTATGAAAAAAATGGAAATATTTTCTATGACAAAGCTTTAATTAAAAAGAATATTAATGATTTCTCATTGGTAATGTTTAGGCCAGATCCGCCGGTTGATTTGGATTATATCAATGCAACTTATATTTTTGACTTTGTAGATAGAGATAAAACTTTAATTTTGAATGATCCAAAAGCAATTAGAAATTTTAATGAAAAAATGCATACCGTTAAATTTTTAGACTTAATGCCTGAAAATATTGTAACTTCTTCAAAAGCTGATATTATTGAATTTTTAAAAGTGCATGATGAAATTGTTTTAAAACCTCTAAATGCCTGCTTCGGGTCAGGTGTAATGACTTTGAAAAAAGGTGATAAAAATACCGCTGTTATAATAAACACAATGACTAAAAATCAAACACAGCTTATTATGGTTCAAAAATATATTCCTAAAGCTCGTTTTGGAGACAAAAGAGTTATGTTCTTAGGTGATGAAGTTTTAGATGTGTGCGTGCAAAAGTTACCTTCTAATGATGATTTCAAATTTAATGAGCATTGTGACAGTAATATTGTTAAAGCTGAACTTACTTCTAGTGAAAAAGAAAAATTTCTTCCTGTTGCAAGAGAGTTAAATGCTTTAGGATTGCCATTGGTAGGATTAGATGTTATTGATGAAAAAATAATCGAGATAAATGTGACAAGTCCTTGTTATTTCATAAAAGAGGTAAATGGTCATTTTAATACTAATTTAGAGAAAAAGATTACTGAATTTATTTTGTCCAGCTCTTGTGCAAAAATATAGTGTATTAAAATTGCGTAATTCCACCAATATCAATAATTTTGACAATAGGTTTACCATCTTGAGTTTGCCCAATAATTGCGTTAAAATCATGTAAATCATTATGTTGCAATCTATGTTGATTTAATATCTTTTGTAAAAAATTTAAAATTAATGTTTCTTTTGAATATGGGTGAAACTTGTTTTTTACAAATTTACCTGGAGTTATGTCTTGATCAATAACTTCTGATAATTCAATGCCTGTTTTATCATAAAAATCATTTGCAAATTCTTGGAGATTGTTATATTCTTTTTTGAATTTAACAATAGGACTTGAATGCTTAGGGGGTGTTTCATATTTAGTAGCCATATATCCTGTTTTTGTATCTCCCCAATAGAATTTTGTGATGTATTCACTTGGGACATTTTTATTTAAGTATAGCCCATGAACAATTTCGGAATATTGTCCGTTTGTATCACATTCTCGTGATAATGGATTAATTTTTCTAAATTTTTTAATAAATAATCTTTCTAAAGTAGGATTTTCTCCTTTTTCTTTTAGGACATAGCCCCTTTTTATATATAATCCTTGAACTTTTAGCCTTTTAAAATTGACCGAATTATTTTCTGATAAAATACCAAAATGTCTAAGTCCTTGAGTTAGAAATTCAGATGCTTCTTTTATTCTTTTGTTTTCTAGGTTTGCTTTTAATTTACTATATTCTTTGCTATTAGTAGGTGCATCATAAGGTTTTAAATGTTTTATTGCAGCTCTAAACAGCAAAAATATTTGTTTAACGATTTTATTTCTTTCATCTTGAGTTTTTCCTGTTAATTTAGCAAGCCAGCTATCTGGTAAATCCCCAACAATCCAATTTGATTTTGGATCTTTTATGAATTCGTCTATAATTTCTTTTTGAGTTCTTATAAATCTTTTAGAAAATTCTTCTGTAGCACCGGTGAAATGTATTTTATTATTGCTATTTATTTTCTTGTTTGCATAATAAGAATACGGAATAGGATTTTGTCCGATTCCGTAAAAAGGTTTCATAGTATAGTTTGTTTTCCCAAGATTTTTCACAATTGTTAAACGTGTAGCAAAAAAAATTTTTGCTATTTAGAAGTGTAAAATTTACAATTGTTCATAATTTATTTTCTTAGGATAAATATTTATTTTACTCTTGAAAATACTTCGGTATTAACATCATCAAAAGTATTTGTGTTGAAATAAGCACAAGATGCTACCATTGCAGCATTATCTGTACAATATTTCATCGGTGGAGCAAATACTGTGTAACCTTCTTTTTCAAGGTCAAAGATTTTCTTTCTGATTTCAGAGTTAGCAGCAACTCCGCCAGCAATTACAACTTGGTTGTATCCGCTTGCTTCCAGTGCTTTTTTTAGTTTATGTAAAAGTGTTGATGATACTGTTTCTTGGAAACTAGCACAAATATCTTTCTCTGGTAATTCTTTTCCTTCAAAAGATTTGACAAGTCTTAAAACTGCTGTTTTTAATCCGCTAAAACTGAAATTATAACCATCAACTCTTGCTTCAGGAAGTTTAAATGCAAAAGGATTACCTTCTTGAGCAAGTTTATCTAGTCTTGGACCGCCTGGGTATGGAAGACCGATTAATCTCGCTACTTTGTCATAAGCTTCACCAACAGCATCATCTACGGTTTCACCTAGAATTGTTTGTTCTGAATATGATTTAACGTCAATAATTTGAGTATGTCCTCCACTTACTAAAAGAGCCATAAATGGAGGTTTTAAATCTGTATCAAGGTAGTTTCCGCAAAGGTGTGCGTTTAAGTGGTTTACTCCAATAAAAGGTTTGTCATAAGTTAGAGCAAGTGTTTTGGCAGCATTTAATCCAACTAAAAGGCACCCAACTAATCCAGGTCCAACTGTGCCTGCAAATGCAGTTATATCTTCAGGATTAATCCCTGCATTATCTTTCGCTTGTTTGAATGCTTCATCAATTACTATGTTTATAGAATCTAAGTGTTCTCTTGCCGCAATTTCAGGTATAACGCCTCCAAATTGAGCGTGAGTTTTAATTTGAGATGCAACAACATTTGCAATAACTTCTCGACCGTTTTTTACGATAGAACAAGCTGTTTCATCGCAACTTGATTCGATTGCCATTATATAGTTATCATATCCGCTTTGCGGTCCTATTTCTATTTGTTCTTTTGAGAATAATTTATTTTTTAGATTTTTCATAGTATTATTATAATACAAAAAGGAAATAAAGAAATGAAGTTTATCGATAAATCTAAAATAAGAGTAGTTTCAGGACGCGGTGGCAATGGAATGGTTGCTTGGCGCAGAGAAAAGTATGTAGATAAAGGTGGACCAGCTGGTGGAGACGGTGGTCGTGGCGGAGATGTTTATCTTGTTGCTGATGAAAATATGTCTACTCTAATGGATTTTAAGCATAAATCTGTTTTTAAAGCTGAAGCAGGTGAAAACGGCGGTATTAAAAATATGCATGGACGCTGTGCTAAAGATTTATTTATTAAAGTTCCTGTAGGTACAGTTGTAAAAGATATTAAAACAGGTAATATAATTGCAGATTTAACTTCTCATGAACAAAAAGTTTTGGTCGCAAAAGGCGGTCGTGGTGGTAGAGGTAATGCAAGGTTTGCTACTGCCCAAAAAAGAGCTCCTCAATTTTGTGAGCCTGGGGAACCTCCAATTGAAAGAGAATTATTTTTAGAATTAAAACTTATTGCTGATGTTGGTCTTTTAGGTATGCCAAATGCAGGAAAATCAACATTGATAAGTAGAATTAGTTCTGCAAAACCTAAAATTGCAGATTATCCTTTTACAACATTAATTCCGAATTTAGGTGTTGTAAGAAAACGTTCAGGGGATGGGTATGTTGTTGCTGATATTCCAGGATTGATTGAAGGTGCATCAGAAGGTGTCGGATTAGGTCATGATTTTTTACGTCACGTTGAAAGATGTAGATTTTTAGTTCATTTGATAGATTCTACAGAAGAAAATCCTTTTGAGAATTATAAGAAAATTAATTTAGAACTTGAAAAACATTCTGAACATTTAGCAAATTTATACCAAATTATTGCATTAAATAAGATTGATGCTATTGATGAAAGTAAAAAAGCAGAGTTATTAGAACAATTTAAAAAAGTATCATCTGATGTTTTTGAAATTTCAGCAGTAACTGGGGAAAACTTAGAGTCATTACTTGATTTTATGGGGCAAAAAGTTGATGAAATTCCTAAACCAGAAACTGAAATTGTTGTAGAAGAAGATTTAGGTGCATACAATAATGATGATAGCTCTTTTGAAATATTTAAAGTCGCTAAAGATACTTTCATTATTGAAGGAGGTAAAATAGAAAGACTTGCTGGAGTCACTGATGAAAGAAATTCTGAGCAGGTTATTCGTTTCCAAAATATAATGAAAGGTATGGGAGTATTTGATGAACTTGCTAAAAAGGGGATAAAAGATGGTGATACAATTATTATTGGTCACTTAGAGTTTGTTTTTTATTCTGATGAAATATTTGGGTAGCAAAAAATATTTTGTTTGAGTTTTATATGAGCATGAGAATTACATCATTAAATAATATTTCATTTAAAAATAATAATATTCAATCAAAAGAGGGTAAAGGGAATCAAGAAGAAAAATCTAAAGGTTTGTCTAATTCTGCTAAATTAGGTATTGGATTATTAGGTAGTGCAGCTTTAGGTTTTGCAACTTATTACATCTTTAAAGGGAAAAATCTTTCAGAATCTGTAAAGTCTAGTAATACTTCTGAAATTGAAAATTCTATTAATAATACTCTTGCTGAATTAAAGTCAAATGTTGAAGATTTAACTTCTAAATGTGTTAAAAAATTAACTAATGGTGGTTATAGAGTTCAGTATTCAACTCAATCTTTAGAAAATCAATCCTCATTACGAGATATTTTGCTTTTTGATAATTCTGGAAATCTTGAAAAAAGAATTATTTCAAAATTTGACCCAAAATCTGATATAACTACTCATCAATTGTTTATGGGTGATGCTGATATGATTATTAAAAAGCCAGAAGAGATTGATTCTGAATGTTTTGTAAAAGAAGTTATTATAAAAAAATCAGAACCTTCATTAAGAAATATAATGATAAATCGTAGTAATAATCAAGTTCAATATCAAGATTATTTATTAGATGGAAAACTTAATACTCGTTCTGTATATAAAGTTAAAACAGATGCTCCAGGTTCAATAGAATTTAATAATTCTGATTATACTTATGAAAATGGAAAATTGAAAAATAAGGAGGAAACTTCATTAAAGTTTAAAACTGATGTCGGAAATTTACTTCTTAATAATGTGTCAAAATCAAATGGAGTATTGAAAGTACAATTTATTTCTACTGTTGATTCAACAGATGCTTTATTGGATACATTAATATTTGATCCTTCAGGTAAACTTCAAAAAAGAGTTGTTTCAAAATTTGATCCTCAGGAAAATTCTATTACCCATAAATTATATAAAGGTGATGTCGAACAAATTGTAGAAAAGCCAAATAGTATTGATAATAAATATTTAATAAAAGAAGTTACTGTCGAAAATTTTGAACCATTCGTTCAAGATACTTTAGCTAGAAATATTATAGTTAAGCGTAATAATGTTCAAAATGAATATCAAGACTATTTCCGTAAAGGTAAATTGTATGAGCGTTCTGTGTATAATGAAGATCTAAATAACAAAGATGCAATAGAAGTTACTCGATATAATTATGCTTATGAAAATGGAAATTATGTTGCAACTGCAAAACAAACAGTTTGTAAGGGCGGACAGCAACATGGAGTATATAAAGATGGAAAGTTTGAAGTATTCCCAATGTATATTAAAAAGAAAGATGAAAAGCAATTTACTGAAATAAAACAAGCTTATTCTCCTGATTCATTGCGTAGTTTTGATTCGTCTTTTGATCCTTATAATTTATAATATTGTTTTTTACTAAAATATTTAGTATATTGATATATATAGTAAGAATTAATGGAGAGCAGTTATGAAAAGATTGGGAACAGGAAAATTATATAATATACTTATATCTTGTGTTGATTTGTTTTTCGGGGGGGGGGCAATTTAGAGCTTGCTTCACAAGCGTTTTGTGGAGTTGAAAAAATTAAGAAAAAATGTTATTCTAGTGATATGGAACATCACAATTATGGTTTTACTTTAGCTGAAGTATTAATAACATTAGGTATAATTGGTGTTGTAGTAGCTCTTACTTTACCAACTTTATTAGCTTCATATCGAAAAAATGTAGTTGAGACAAGATTAGAAACTACTTATTCTTTGATTTATAATGCCTTAAAATTAGCTGAAAATGATTATGAAGATTCTTCTTTATGGGACGTGGCATCTTCTGGCATATATTCTGATGATTTTATAAAAAAATATATTGTGCCTTATGCTAAGGTTGAAAATTGTTCTTATCATTCTGATCAATATTCTGTTTATACTCCATCAGGGAATTTAGCATTCCATGTTATATGGTCACAGAATAATAATATGTATTGTCTTGCAAATGGAGTTGCAATTTTAGGTAGAGCTCATGGTAGTAATGGAAGAATTGCAGGGCAAGTTATAATTGTTGATATAAATGGTCCTGATGGAACTAATAATAAATATGGAAAAGATGTATTTGAAATGTATTTTGCAAATGAGGCTATGCGTTCTGATTCTTATTATCATTCAAGGTGTCCTAAAGGTTTATCATTTTGTGCTGATGATGGTTTCGGAGGCACATCTTCTGATTTGTCTAGGCAAGAAATTATTGATAATTGTTTAAATAAAGGTGGAAACAGTGGATTAAATGCATGCGGGTATATGATTCAAAATAACAATTGGAAAGTGCCTAAAGATTATCCTGTTAGAATATAATCTTGCAATTTAAGCTTTCATATTGTAAAATAACCATTATAGGGGAGACATTATGAAGTGTTATAAAGCAAAATGGATTTTAACATCAACAGATAAAGTATTAGAGGATATGGCAATTGTTGTAGATGAGGGGAAAATTATAGATATTATCCCTAATTCTGATGTTAATTTTGATGAGAAGCATATAAAAGATTTAGGTAACGCTGTTATAACTCCAGGGTTTATAGATTTGTTGACACAGTTTCAATATACAGATATTGGTATTGCTAAGCCGCAAGGAGTAAAAAATAAGCTCAAGAAATTTTTTAAAGTATTATCTCTTAAATATAATTTTGCGGGGGTAAGTCAAGAAAGTTACTCAAGAAAATGGGCTGAGATTTTGACTGATTATTTTTCATTAGATAGAGAAGAAAAAATTTCAGCTTTTAAAAAAGGTGTTACATCTTCAATTATGTCTGGTACTACTTGTATTGCACAAGTGTCTAAAGAGTTTAAATATTTTGATATAATAAATAGACTTCCTATCAAAAATTATCTTTTCTTTGAGGTTTTTGCGGATACTAAAAATAAAAGTAAAAAGAATTTTAAAATCGTAAGATCTGTTGTAGAGGATTTGATTTTCCATAAAGGAGAAAATACTCATATTGGTATTATGCTAAATTCTATGTCAGGTGTACATAAGAAATTATGGGCATTATTTTCAAAATATTGCCGTAAACATAATATGTTAATGATGACAAGGTTTGCTGAATCTCAAGATGAAATTGATTGGTTAGAGCACGGCTTTTCGGATGTCGATATATTACATAAGTTTATGGGGTTAAGAAAAATTAGTCCTTATGAAAAAGAGCTTACGCCTGTAAAATATCTTGAAAACTTAAAAGTTCTTACTAAAAAAGTACTTGTTGCAAATGCAAATTATGCAGAAGATGAATTAGAACAATTAGCAGAAACTGGTGTTAAATTTATTTATCAACCTTTATATAGCTCAGAAATTTGTAATAAAAAACTTGATTTTGAAACAGTTCTAAAATATTTTTCAGAAAATTTTGGTTTTTCAACTCAGAGTTTTTCTCCAGAAAAAACATATAGTCTTTTGGAATTAGCAAGAAATGCAAATTCTAACAATTCTATTGATACAGTAGATTTGATTAAATATTTAACTATTTATCCTGCAAAAATTTTACGCTTGGATAATTCAATCGGATCTATTGAAATAGGAAAAGATGCTGACTTTAATGTATTTAAACTTTTTGATGGGGAAGATTATAATGCTTTGATAAAACAAGATGCGCCATTTGCAGTTTATTCTAAAGGTAGAAAACTTGTAAAAGATGGAGAATTGAGGTTTAGTTTATGACGGTAATAAATGAAAAATTCTCTGTAAATACGCAAGGTTTTACTGATATTATTGATATTACGCAAAAGGTAAAACATGCAGTGTATAGTCATTCTCTTCAGTCTGCCGTTGTGCATGTATATGTTGCAGGAAGTACTGTCTCTGTCACAAATATTGAATTTGAACCTGGACTTTTGGTTGATTTACCAGAGGCTTTAGATAAAATAGCACCGTTAAATGGTGATTATCATCATGATGAAACCTGGCATGATGGGAACGGTTATGCTCATGTAAGAGCTTCAATAGTTGGAAATAATACTATGGTGCCATTGATTGATGGCGCTTTGCAATTGGGACAATGGCAGCAAATAGTTTTAATTGATTTTGATAATAAAGCAAGAACAAGAACAGTATATGTTCAAATTGTATATTAAAATCCTCTTGTTTTTGATTTATTTTCCTGTTAAAATTCATATAGCGTGGAAATATAAATAGAAGGGCTATAATTATGACACAGAGAGTATTATTATGTATTATGGATGGTTGGGGAATTAGCAAAAACCACCCAGAATTTGACGCAACAAAATTATCACATCCTGTTCATGTTGATAAATTAGAAAAAGAATATCCAACAATTTCTATTCATGCTGATGGAGAATATGTTGGATTGCCGGAAGGTCAAATGGGTAACAGTGAAGTCGGTCACTTGAATTTGGGTGCTGGAAGAATTGTTTACCAAGACTTATCTAGAATTAACAGAGCTATTAAAGACGGTTCATTCTTCAAGAATGAAAGATTCTTAAAAGCTATAAATCATGCAAAAGAAAATGATTCAGCATTACATGTTTTTGGGCTTGTATCTACAGGTGGTGTGCATTCTTCATTAGACCATTTGTTAGCTTTGATTAAAATGGCTGCAGAAAATGGCTTGAAAAAAGTATATGTACACGCATTTTTAGATGGTCGTGATACTCCTCCTCAAAGTGCTTGCAATTATATTCAACCTGTTGAAGATGAATTGAAAAAATACGGTCTTCCTCCTGTTGCAACAATTATTGGTCGTTATTATATTATGGACCGTGATAATCGTTGGGAAAGAGTTGAAAAAGGTTATAATGCTTTATTATTCGGAGAAGGAGAAAAGGCTGAAACTGCTTGTGAAGGTGTAAAAGCATCTTATGCAAGAGGTGATAACGATGAATTCGTTCTTCCAACTGTGATAGGTGGAGAAGAATCAAGAATTCATGATAATGATGCTATTATTTTCTTCAATTACAGACCGGATAGAGCAAGAGAAATTTCTAAGGCGTTAAATTTCTCTGATTTTGACGGATTTGAAAGAAAGAAAGTTCTAAAAAATCTTTGTTATATTACAATGACAAGTTACAATGAAGATTTTACTTTCCCTGTGGCTTTCCCTAAAGAACATCTTGTAAATATTTTAGGAGATGTATTAGAAGCTAATGGTGTAAAACAATTTAGAACTGCTGAAACTGAAAAATATGCTCACGTAACATTCTTCTTTAACGGTGGTATTGATGAGCCTCAACCTCATGAAACAAGAGTTCTTGTTCCATCTCCAAAAGTTGCAACTTATGATATGCAGCCTGAGATGAGTGCTCCTGAAGTTTGTGAAAATGTATTGAAAGCTATTGAAAATCCTGAATATGGATTTATTCTAGTTAACTTTGCAAATCCTGATATGGTAGGTCATACAGGTGTTGTTGAAGCGGCAACTAAGGCATGTCATGTTGTAGATGAATGCGTAGGTAAAATAGCTGATGCTTGTAAAGAAAATGGAATTGTTATGTTATTAACAGCTGACCATGGTAATTCTGAAGTTATGGTAAATCCAGAAACTGGCAAACCTCAAACCGCTCATACGACAAACAAAGTTCCATTTGTGTTAATTAATGCTCCAAAAGATGTTCAATTGAAAGAAGATGGTGCGTTATGTAATATAGCTCCGACTGTTCTTCAATTGATGGGTATTAAAAAACCTGCAGAAATGGATTGTGAGTCTTTAATAAAATAGATGATTAGATAAACAAGATGCCGTATTTATTGCGGCATCTTGTATTAATAAAAAGAAGTTAGAAGATTAGGAAGATTATGGCTGATAATAAAGTTTTAGATATTGATTTTTCATTTAAAAAGAATAATGTAGATGAATTATTTTTTAATTTGTCAGAAAATCCAGATGGTTTTAAAAATAAGGATTTTCGTTATACTTTAAGTTTGATTTATCAGACTGTAGAAGATGAATTCGCAGGAGTTTTTCTAAGCCCTAATCCTCCTACAAGAAATACTAATTTTTATTTAGTTAATAATAATGATAAGTTATCATTTTTTGTTACCCCAACAAATAATTTTCAATATTATTTAAAATCTAAAGGTTCATTATTTCGTTTTAAATCAGAAGTAATGGATGATAAAGTCGGATATGCTATGAGTTTAGACCTTGTAATGGATTACTTTGGAGGTTTTGGTAATGTTGTTGATTTAGAATCTCTTACTCCAACTTTTATTTATTTGAATAAGCTCACCTATTTTGTGATGAAGCTTATTGAAAAATTGTACTTCATTCCGACTGTTAAAACTAAAGGTTCAATGTTTAGAATTGTTTATGAACCAATTATTAATTCTCAACAGTTAGCAAGAATCATTAATCAGTTTGAAGAAAATATTCCTGAAGATTTATTTATAAAGGGTGAAAAACCTAAAAACTTTATTAATGATTTTATTTACAATTATTTGAACTATGTAATTTATAAATTTTTGGGAATTAAAGCGTATAAGTTTAAAGATGTAAAATCTGGAACTTATATGATAAAAGATTTAGAACAACGTTCTGTGATGAAAGGTCATGATATTGCAGAAAGCTTTGCACAATGGTTCGATGAATTATATTTAGGGAAGTATGATGTAATCCCATTTTTTAAAATTACAAAATTAGAAGGCCAAGAACTATTCCGTTTGAAAGTGCATATCAAAAACAGAAAAACTAATGAAGATGTTTTAATTGATAAATTATATACAGATGAAGAAGTATTCGGAGCTAATTCTTCTGATATTGCAAGGATTGTTGAAAAACAATTGAATTATGCAATTCGTTATATGCCGGAGTTAGAAGATCTGTTTGAAGATGAAGATAAATTAGCTCTTGATTTAGACTTAAATCAGGTATATAAAATAATTACTCAGACAGCTTATTATCTTCAAAAGGCTCAGATTGAAGTTATTTTGCCTGAAGAATTAACTAATATTGTTGTACCTCGTGCTTCAATTAATGCAAAAGTTAAAACTTCTCGTTCAAAAGAATTGGCTGATATTTTTAACAATAATTCGTCTTCAAAAATTTCTTTAGATGATATTTTGGATTTTTCATATGAAATTGCAATTGGTAATGAAAAGTTATCTATTGAGGAATTTAATAAGCTTATTGAAGGTCAAAATGGCTTAATTAAATATAAAAATAAGTATGTCTTAATTGATCAAGATGATACTAAAAAATTATTTGAGCAAATTGCTAAAGCAAACTTTAAGTCTATGTCTAGAATGGAGTTAATTCATGCATCAATGTCTGGGCAGTTACAGCAGTATGATTTTGATTATGATGAAGCATTTGCAAAAGTTATTCAAGATTTCAATAAGCCTGTTGATGTTACACCTCCAAAAGAATTAAAAGGAGAGTTAAGACCTTATCAGATGACCGGTTTAAAATGGCTTTGGACAAATGTATCAAAAGGCTTTGGTGCATGTATGGCAGATGATATGGGGTTAGGTAAAACTATTCAGGTAATTAGTTTAATCTTGAAAATGAAAGAAGAAAATAAACTTGATAAACCTGTACTTGTAGTTTGTCCTACAACATTGATGGGTAATTGGATGAAAGAATTACAAATGTTTGCTCCATCATTAGATGCTGTAATTTACCACGGTGCAGAAAGACAATTGGATTTAAAACACGATGTAATTTTAACAACTTACGCAATTATGAGAATTGATATTGAAGAGTTGAAGAAAAATTCATGGGGTATGATTATTGTTGATGAAGCTCAAAATATCAAAAACCCTGATACAGCTCAAACTCTTGCAGTTAAAATGTTGAAATCAGATGTTAAAATTGCAATGACTGGTACGCCTGTAGAAAACAGATTAACAGAGTTATGGTCAATATTTGATTTTATAAATCAAGGATATTTAGGTACATTAAAAGAATTTCAAAAAAGTTATGCAATTCCAATTGAAAGATTTAAGGAAAATTCTCGTGCAGCTAAATTAAAAATGTCTGTTTCTCCATTTGTTCTAAGACGTTTGAAAACTGATAAACATGTAATTACAGATTTACCTGAAAAAATGGTTATTAATGATTACTGTTATTTATCAAAACCTCAAGCTGTTCTTTATGAAAAGACATTAAATGAAATGATGGAAAAAATTTCAGGCTTTACTGGAATTAACAGACGTGGAAATATATTCAAGCTGATAACTGCATTGAAACAAATTTGTAACCACCCATATCAATTCTTAAAAGGTGGAGAAATGAGTAAGGAGTTATCTGGAAAAATGGACAAGTGTATTTCAACTGTCCAAAGTATTCTGGATAATAATGAAAAAACTCTTATCTTTACTCAGTATAAAGAAATGGGTGATATATTGTGTAAAGTTATTGCTGATGAATGTAATACTGAATCTTTATTTTTCCATGGTTCTTTGACTGTTCCACAACGTGAAGATTTGATTCATAGGTTCCAAAATGATGATGATGCAAAAATTATGGTATTGTCATTAAAAGCTGGCGGTACTGGTCTTAACCTTACAAGTGCAACTAATGTAATTCATTATGATTTGTGGTGGAATCCTGCAGTAGAAGATCAAGCTACAGATAGAACCTACCGTATAGGTCAGGATAAAAATGTAATGGTTCACAGAATGATTACATTAGGCACTTTTGAAGAAAAGATTGATGAAATGCTTAAATCTAAAAAAGAACTTGCAGATTTGGCTGTATACGAAGGAGAAAAGATTATTACAGAACTTTCTGACGAAGAAATTTATGAAATCTTTACTCTATCAGCTTAATTTTAATAATTTTAAGGTAAGCACTTCCAATATTCTCTGTTGCTATTATCTGGACATTTATTAGATAATGCATATGCTGCACAACCAAATCCGTTATACTTATTATCTTCTTTATCTAAATTACAATCATTTGTGTTAATAGCTATAGGTTTCCCATTTTCATCTACTGCTGCATATGAGTAAGATGGGGGAGGCGGAATTAATTTATCATCTTTATTGATGTCGAACGAGAATAAATCATATCCTAATTTGTTAGGTTTATGGTTCCCATTTATATCAATATATATTCTATCTTTTCTATAATTGTTTCCAAAAAATATAAGCATTCCGTCATTTGTATATATTCCATATTCTCTATAACAGTCTGGAGCTATATTTATTTGCTTAATACCTTGCAATGTTTTATATTCAGTTGTACTATATTTTTTTATTTGTGCACCATTTAAGTATGTAGAATAAATTTTTAGAAACTCTAATCTGTTAGCATCACTGTATGGTTGATTTATAAAAAAATTATAGACATTTTCATAATCATTTTGTAATTTTATGTGAATATTCGCAAGTGTAGAATATCCTTTTTTAAATTGACTTTCAAGAACTTTTTTTTGATAATTAGCTGTTAATGTTGGAATTGTCATAGCAGCAACAACTCCAATAATCCCAATTGTTATTAATACCTCTGCTAATGTAAATCCCCTAGACCCCTTGAGTAATGCTATCTTTTCGGGGGGGGGGCAATCCTAAAAGCTCTATTCTTAATCATTTTGCCTCCTGTTAATTATTATTTATTATTTATTATTTTTTAGAATTTGTCAATACTATTTGAAGGCTTGAAATTATTTTTATTTAGTTTATAATATACATATATTGTACAAAAAGACCATAAAGGTGGTGAAGATATAAATGGCAGAAGTTAAAGTTGGCGAAAACGAATCAATTGAAAGCGCATTAAGACGTTTCAAGAAAAAAATTCAAAAAGCCGGTATTCTTTCAGAAGTTAAAAAACGTGAAAGATATGAAAAACCAAGCGTAAAAAGAAAACGCAAATCTGAAGCAGCTAGAAAAAGAAAAGTTTAATCAGATATAAAATAAAAAGAGGTTAGTAATAACCTCTTTTTTTATTTTATATTTTTAATATCTGGAATATTTTTATTGTTTAGTTTCAATATAATTTGTATTTGGAATGTATGAATTTTCTCCATTTATTTCTATTTTATTTAGAATTTTTGCACGCTTTTTACGGAATAGCATGTCTACAAATGCTTCCAGACGTGTAATAAAACCAGCTTCACCAGTTTGCTCATCAATAGTCAAGTTTAAAAGCGGTTTATTAAAACGTTTAGCTTGTCTTGTGATTCTTTCAATCATCAACGAATCAGGCCCGCAGCCAAATGCTGTAAGAGTAATTAAGCCGTCAATTTTAATATCTTTTAGATAATGGCCGGCAGCACCTGTCATTTCTCTTTCGTTAGCCCAGTACATTTCTTGTCCTAGAGCTTTTATACCATCATCCATTTGTTCATTTGATAGTTGTAAAGATGAATATACTTTAACGTCCATTTTTTCCAATTTATCAAATATCTTCATAGATGTACGTTCATCAAAAATATTATATCCATGAGAAATCAAGGCAATTGAAATTGGAAATTCTTTTGTCTGATTTTCAATAAATACTTTCCCTTGTAGAGCATAATTCATTGCTTTTTTATAGCTCATTCCTGATTTTGACATAATGTGGAAGTTATTATAAGTTCTCCAGCCAGCTTTTGAAGCTTTTTTAATTCTTTCCATGTCTGTAATGCCAAATGGTGCAACCATTTCTGCTAAAAATTCATAAAGACCTTGATTTTTTTCAGACTTATCAAGAGTTGCTTCAATCATTGTAAAATCTTTTTTTACAACGTTTCTGACTAAATCAGGTAATCCTCTGATTTTTGAACAGTTGTAAATTTTGGGAGCGATTGATTGAATTGATGGTACAAAAATTTTATCAATACCTTTGTCAATCAAGTTTAGAACATGTCCTATGTAAACTTTTATAGGTAAACAAGTTTCGGTTACAACAAGAGCTGATCCGCTTGTCATAGTTTGTTTTGTCGTTACATCTGATAACACAATTTTTATCCCAAGATCTGTAAAAAATCCGTAATAGAATGGATAATTGTGGTAAAAAGACATTCCGCGAGGTATACCTATTGTCATTTCATTGTTTTGATTTTTTTCCACGATAAATCCCCTTTGTTACTTTTATAATACTTCAAAATTAAAATTTTTGCTATCATTGTAAATTTATTTATAGTAATATTTATTTACAAGGAGTTAATATGCCACATTTTTTTATAAGTTCAACAGATTTGAAGGATAACAAAATAGTTATTTCAGATAAAGATAATTACAATCATATTGCAAAATCCTTGCGAACTAAAAAAGGTGAAAAATTACTTTTAATTGACGAAAATCAAATTCAATATGAAACTGTTGTTGAAGAAATAACAAATAAGGAAATAACAGTAAATGTTGAAAATAGTTATAAGTCTAATAGAAGGCTTGATTTTAGATTATATCTTGCGCAAAGTCCACTCAGGAGTGATGCGCAGTCATACATTATTGAAAAGGCAACCGAACTTGGTGCAGATGGTGTTTATCCTGTTTGCACTGATAATTGTGCTGTTGGGACAAGTGTTATCGAGAAAAAAATCCCTAAGTGGCAGCGGATTATGCTTGAGGCTTCTAAACAATGTGAGAGGGCTTATATCCCAACATGTTACGAATTGACTAATTTAGAGAATATAGTAAAATTGAAAGATGAAGGTTATAGGGTAATAGCTTTTTGTGAAAGATTATCTGATATGTCTTTGCATCAATATTGTGAAAAGAATCCAATCTTAAAAGATGAAAAGGTTATTATTATAATTGGTCCGGAAGGTGGTTTTTCTCAAAAAGAATTTAGTTTGTTTAAAAATAATAATATTCCGATGCTTACGCTTGGAGATCTTATTTTAAAAGCAGATACGGCAGTTACAGTTGCGTTAGGAAATGTAATTTATGAATTCGAAAATTATAGAAAAAATTAAATCAGATGAAATTTTATCAAAAATTATTGATAAATTTGATAATGAAATTTATCTAGTAGGTGGTACTGTCAGAGATTTTTACATGGGACTTGAAAGTACTGACAGGGATATTATCGTTATGGATCAAGATGCAAGAGATTTCGCTTTGAAATTATCTGAACTATTTCAAGCAACTTTTGTCCCTTTAGATGAGGAAAACAAAATTTATCGTATAGTTTTGCCTGATAAAATTAATTATATTGATGTGACAAATCCGCTAGGAGATTCTATTGAAAAGGATTTAATGCGCAGAGATTTAACAATTAATGCTATTGCTGTTAATATCAGAACTGGTGAATTAATTGACATTTCAGGTGGTGTTACTGATATTATGAATAAATGCATTAACTATGTAAATGAATTGAATTTTGTTGATGATCCATTAAGGTTATTGCGTGTATATAGATTTCAAGCCTTATATGGCTTTCAATTAGCACCGGAAACTATAAATGCTGTGTGCAAATATTCTGATTTGATTCATAAACCAGCTGTTGAGCGTATTAATTATGAGTTACTAAAATTGTTTGGCGGAGAGTATGCTCATGTTGCACTTGAGAATATGAATAAAACTTGGATTTTAGAAGAAATTTTTCCTTTTGTAAAAGAATTAAAACAAGTTCCGCCAAATTCTCATCATCATTTAGATTTGTTTCATCATTCTATAGAGACAGTAAAACAAGTACAAATTTTGTATAATGAAGCTCCAGATGAAGTTAAAGAGCATTTAAGCAGAATTGATTTTGGAGGATTTTCTCGTCTTGCTCATTTAAAACTTGCTGCTTTTATGCATGATATTGGAAAATTTTCTACTTGGACTATTGAAGAAGGTAAGCATCGATTTATTAAACATGATGATGTCGGATCTAAAATGTCTGTTAAAATCTTAAAGGATTTACATTTTTCTAATAAACAGATTGATTATATTTCTTCAATGATTAAATATCATATTTATCCGTCTCATGTTATGACATCTCCTCAGATTACTGAAAAAATTATGATGCGCTATGTGAGAAAAATGGATACAAATTCTATTGATGCTATAATTCTTGCTCAAGCTGACAGATTATCAGCTCGTGGTCCTGAAATTACAGATCAAATAGTTGAAAGAAATATAACATCTTTAAATATGCTTTTGAGGTTTTATTTGGAAGCTAGAGAAACATTAAAACCTTTGCCTAAATTATTGAGTGGTAATGATGTTATGCAAATTTTAAATATAAAACCGTCAAAAAGGCTTGGTGAAATTATGGATGCTTTGCATGAAGCTCAAATTTCTGGAGATGTAATTACTAAAGAGCATGCCATTGAATTTGTTAAAAATATGGTTTAGTATATACTTTGGCAATACTTTTCTTATTGAATAAGCGTATTTGTTACAATTATTTACAAAAATTTTTGTTAAATTTTTTGCTTATTTTTGACATTTTGATTAATTTTTTTAGAGTTTTTTGTATTTTTTTTCAAAAAATAATTTAAAATATTACTATTTTTAATAAAAAATCCAAAAATCTATCTTAATATCTCCTTAACATTCTCGGTAATATAGGCAATTTTTTTTTTGCCTGACTTTTAATATGAATGTGTCATTGTTATAATAGGTGTGAAGTTTAAAACCAGACTATATTATGATAGAAAAAGTTAGTTTATCAAGTGTAAATAAAAAGAATACCCCTTTAGGGAATAATAGTGCAAAAAATAATACTAATCCATCATTTAAAGGTGGATTGGCAGATGGTGCTATTTGGCTTGTTCAGCAATGTGAAAAACAGCCAATGGTAAATGTTTCTGTATTGGATTTATCTACTGCAATTGTGCCTAGAACTATTGTTGAAACAAAAGAATCAAATGGTTATGCCGGTTTTGAAGCTTTTAGACGTGAATCTTCAGGATTGATTGTAAACTGTTTAATCCCAAGTTTTATTGTAATGGGGATGGCTAGTCTTTTGCAAAGACCTATTATGGGAAATGCTTTTAAGAAAGCAAATTTAGTTAATACTTGGGCTAATGAAGATGCTATTAATAAAATTCAACAATATTATAATGAAGCATCTGGTGTTGATAACAAAGAGAAAATTTATAATACTTTCAGAAATCAATTAGGTGATTTGGAAGGTGTTGACGGAAAAGAACATAAATTCTTTAAAGATATCTTAGGTATTAAAGAAGGTGCTGACGGAAAATTTGTCGGTCATATCGGGAATGAGAAAGTTCACAATGCAGTAAATAAATTTGTTGATCTTACATTAGCTGATAAATATGATTCAAAAGCTTTCAAAAAAGCTTATAAAGATATTGTTGGAGAAACTTTAATTGCTGAAAATATTAAATTTAAAGCAGATAAGGGCTTTTTCTCTAACAATTTAGAATCACTTTGTGAAGATACTGTAAAAATGCTTAGAGGTGTAGTAAAAGCAGATATTAAAGATGCTGATAACCTCTCTAAATACTTTAATAATGCAAAAAAACTTGTAAACTGGAAGAGTATCGGTGGTTTAGGTGTAATCATCCCTCTTGCTTTATCTATGCAATCTATCAACAGATGGATTACTTATAAACAATCAGGAAGAAAAGGTGCTCCTATTTACAAAGATTTTGCAAAAGATTCTGAACATAAAGAATTAAATCCAAAAGAAAAGAAAGAATTACTTGCTCAGAAATTTATTTCAATTGGTTCAATGATTGGAGTATGCGGACTTTCTATGTTTATGGATCGCCCAATCCTTAAGAATATATTCCAATTTAAAGGTATTTTCCCAACAATGGATCAAGCTAGAATAATTTCTACAGCTACTTTTGCAAGCAGAATGGGTGTTTCTGAAGATAAAAATGAATTAAGAGAAGCTACTGTTCGTGATATTGCAACATTTTCAAGTTTTTATTTCTTAGGTGATTATGTAGCTAAAGGTATAGCTACTTTCTTGGAACATAAAAATAAAGATAAAGGTGTTCATCTGATTAATGTTTTAAAAGATGCTCCAGATAAAGATGCTAATGTATTCAAAAAATTCTGGCATTGGGCAAAACATACATCTTTAAAATCTTCAGATGAATTAAAATCTATTGAAGATAAACGTTTGAGAACTATATGTCAATTAGGAAATATTGTATTCTCATTGTTATCTTTAGGCGTATTTATCCCAATTTACACTAGGTCGAAAACAAATAAAAAACATGCAGAAGAACTTGCGAAATTAAATGCACAAAAAGAAGCTAATTCTTCGACAAACGCAACCGCCTCCTCTGCGACAACGAATTCCTCATCATCAGCGGATTCCACGTCGACAGATAAGGCAAAATCATCCTCTGATGATTTCTTAAATTCTCAAATGAGAGATAACACAGCGTTTAAAGCATTTTTTCATTCGTAAGGAGATATTAGATTATGAAAATTCAACAAATTAACCCTCAAATAAACAGACAACATTTAGAAAACAAAAAAAATAATAATACAAATTTTACAGGTGCATTTGATGCAGTAACTCTAGGCTTAAGATTTTTAGATACAAACCAAGCTTGGGGTGCAAATGCTGTTGATTTAGGCTCAATGGTAATACCAAGAACTACTGTGGATTTCGTAAATAGAGGTCCGGCAGCTGGTTTAGAAACAGGTAGAAGAGAAATTTCTGGTACTGTAAACCATTCTTTAGTAGGAGTTTATGGTACTGTTGCAGGTTTAGCTCTTGCTTCTGCTTTGAATTCTAAATATGGTATTAAAGCTCATAAATTGTTCGTAGATGATGAAACTCTTGATATATTAGGTAAAGCTTGGGATAAACAGGTTAAAGCAGGAAATGCTGATCCTTTAAATAATTATTTAACAGAAGTATTTAAAGGTGCTGAAACAAGAGTTGGTGATGACTGGATTAAAATTCCTGATAATAATATTAAAAATGTTGTTGATAAATTTTCAGAAGTCTTAAATTCTAAAGATGCTCCTGTTACTATTTCAAAAGATTTAAAAGCTTATGCTCAATCTGTAATTACTCACGCTACAGGTTCAGAAAATACATTTAGATTGTCTCCTGAACATAAAACAGCTTCAATTTCAAATTTACTAGACAATATTTATAATGTATCTAGAACATTCATAAATGAGAAAGTTGGTAATGCATTTAAAGAAAGTAAAGATATTGATGCTAATGCTTACTTAAAATCATTGAAAAAAATGAACTTACATCGTTCAATGCTTGGTTTGGGTATTGCATCAGCAGTTGGTATGTCAATTCAGCCGTTAAATATTTACTTAACTAAAAAGAAAACAGGTAGTGACGGTTTCGTTGGTGTAGAAGGTCGTCAAAAAGATAATTCTGCAGGTTTTAAAGGGTTAAAAGTTGCTGCAGCCGGTATTTTTGGTGGCGGTATTCTTTCTACAATCGGTTTAGGTGATGGCGTTAAAGGATTGATGAAGAAAATTCAATTCAGAGGCTTAATCCCAACATTAGATCAATTCAAATTTATTTATGGTGTAACTATTATGTCAAGATTTTTAGCAGCACGTGATAAAGATGAATTGAGAGAATCTGTTGTAAAAGATGTTTTAGGATTCTTTAACTGGTTAATTTTAGGTAACTTTGTTGCAAAAATGAGTGCTAATGCTATGGATCAAAGTTTATTGAACTATAGTGAAAAAGAACATGGTAAAGGTTTCTTTAATAAAGTTATTAAAGCTCCTTTAGTTTCAAGAGATGAAGTTTTACACAGAGGCCTAAAAGCTGCAGGTATTGATACTATTGAAAATGGTAAAGCTTTATCATTTAAACAAATGCTTAAAAAATTAGCATCTCCAGAAGTAAGTGAAGCTATTAGAAAAGAAACTAAGGGAAAACTTAGAGCATTAAGTATCGCTCAAGTCGCAGGTTACTTATATTCTGGCTTAGTTTTAGGTGTAGGTATTCCTAAATTGAATATTTATATGACTAATAAATCTGAGGCTAAAAGAAAAGCAAGAATTGCTGCAGAAAAGGCTAAACAACAGCCTGCTCAGCCTTCTGTAAATGATCAATATCAAGCAATGATGAAACCAGATAACTTAGCTTTCTTAAGCAAGCAAATGTAATAATTATAAGCGTTTGGGATAATCTTTAGGAAATTCATATTGATTTTCCTGCAGTAATAATGTGCAATATACTCCTTCATTTATGCAGTTATCAATTATTTCTTGATGTGTTGGGTATTTATTTGCGTTTGCTGGGCAGTAATATGGTCTTACTTGATTGTTATTAACATTACATTCCCCTTTTTTTCTGCACAGTATAAATTGATATACATCTCTACCTCTTTCATTAGGCCCTTTTTTCCCATTTATGTCATAGAAGATATCATAGCAAGTTCCAACTTTTATACTCATTTGAGAACCATCTGAAAATTTAAGTGTTGCAGTCCTTTCTGTAGTGATAGTGGCACCACCTTTTTCAATTTTGGAATTTGTGATATAGGGTTTAATATATGTATTAAGAAATTCAATAGATGAATCATAGTTATTCATTTCTCCTTTAATCCAATCTTCTCGATTTCCATAATCTAATTCTGCTCTAATTAATGCTTGGTTAATAACAGATATAAACTTTTTTATTTTAGTAGTTGCTTCACTTTTTTTAGTATTTTGTATAAGTGTTGGCATTGTAAGAGAAACTACCACTCCTATTATTCCAAGAGTGATAAGAACTTCAGCAAGAGTAAATCCCTTTTTTATACTCCATTTTTCAATCATAGTTTAATAATCCCTCATATAATTATAAATATAAACATATATGTTTAATAATAAAATTATATGATGTAATATTTTTTTGTCAATAATTGTAAAATTAATTTATGATTGATAAGAGTGATGTTTTAAAAATTTTGGCAGAAAATATTAGAGTTGAAAGAGCCCGAAAGAAGTATTCTCAAGAATATCTTGCTGAGCAGGCAGATATTACACCTCAGCATCTTTATAGGATTGAAAATGAAAAAGTGTGTCCAACGATTCTTGTTGTTGTAAATATTGCAAAAGCTCTCGGGGTTACTTTAAACGATTTACTTCCATTATAAAAAAACTCCCATTATATCGGGAGTTTTTTATTTTTATAAATATATTTTTTATTATCCTAATTGAGCATTTGCACCGGATACAACTTCAATGATTTCTTGCGTAATAGCAAATTGTCTGCTCTTATTATATTGTACTGATAATTCATTAATCATTTTTTCAGCATTGCTTGTTGCTGCAGACATTGCAGTCATTCTGCTTGCAAGTTCACTTGCCTGAGCTTCCAATAATGATTGGTACAAAATATTTGTCATATACATTGGTACAATTTTTTGTAAAATATTATGCATATCAGGAACAAATTCCATTAAAGGCTCTAAGATGTTATCATGTTGTTTTTCATAATCATCATTTAGATCTTTTAGTGGTAATATTTCCCAACTTTCAACAGAATAGCTCATCATATTTTTAAAACGAGTTGTAACAACTTCAATTTTATCTATTTCATGAGATACAAAATATTTTGCTATATCTTCTATGATAATTTTTGCAGCTTCTGCAGATGGATTATTAGCAGCTCCAAGATATGTTTTTGTGATTTCAAAATTGTAATCTTGGGCTTTTCTTTTTAAAGAAGATATACCTTTTTGGCCGACTATAAAGACTTTAGCATTAATTCCTTGTTCTTTATAATCTTTTATCATTTGAAGTGTTCTACGTACAATGTTAGCATTATATGCACCTGCTAGACCTTTGTTAGAAGTAACTACTAAAAGGCCAACTGTCTTAATTTCTCTTACCTGTAATAATTCAGGATAATTGTCTATTGCTGATTTAATTTTAAGACTTTGTGCATTATATGTGCCCACTGATGAAAGCAATTTTTTAAACATCATCGTAAGTTCATTTGTAAATGGACGAGACATTTTTACGGTATTTTCAGCTTTTTTTACTTTAGCGGCTGCTACCATTTTCATTGCACGTGTTATTTTTTGAGTACTTTTAACACTTTGAATTCTGTTTTTTATATCTTTTAAATTTGTCATATTTTATGTCCCAGAGGATTATTTTAAACATTTAAAATAATCCTCTTTACCTTTCTACAAATAACTTTAGAATGTTTTTTTGAATTTATTTAGAGCTTCTTTTAATTCTGTTTTATCAGAATCTTCCAGTTTAGCTCCGCCATTTAATTTTGCAACAAGTTCAGATAGGTTTGTGTTAAGGTATGCAAACCATTCTTTTTTGAATTTATTGATGTCAGTATTTGGTACATCATCTAGAATTCCTTCGTTTGCTGCAAAAAGAATTGTAATTTGTTCAGCTACGCTCAATGGATTATATTGAGGTTGTTTTAGAACTTCTGTAAGTTTTTCACCTCTCAATAATTGGTCTTTTGTTGATTGATCAAGATCTGATGCGAATTGAGCGAATGCTGCTAATTCATTATATTGAGCTAAGTCTAGTCTTAATTGACCTGCAACTTGCTTAATACCTTTAGTTTGAGCGGCACCTCCAACACGAGAAACTGAAATCCCGGCATTGATAGCTGGTCTAACACCAGAGTTGAATAAATTAGATTCCAAGAAAATTTGTCCGTCAGTAATTGAAATAACGTTTGTCGGAATATATGCAGATACGTCTCCTGCTTGAGTTTCAATGATAGGTAATGCAGTAATACTTCCACCGCCTAATTCGTCATTTAATTTTACAGCACGTTCAAGTAATCTTGAGTGTAAGTAGAATACATCTCCAGGGTATGCTTCACGTCCTGGTGGTCTTTTTAGTAGCAAACTCATTGCACGATAAGCCTGAGCGTGTTTTGATAAGTCATCATAAATAATTAGAACATCTTTACCTTGTTCCATAAATTCTTCACCAATTGCAACTCCTGCAAATGGTGCGATATATTGAAGCGGTGCAGATGCATTAGCTGTTGCTGATACGATAATTGAATATTCCATAGCACCGTATTCTTCTAATGTTTTAGCAATTTGAGCAACAGTTGAAGCTTTTTGACCGATTGCAACATAAATACAAATAACATTTTGACCTTTTTGGTTGATAATTGTATCAATTGCAATAGCAGTTTTACCTGTTTGTCTGTCACCAATGATAAGTTCACGTTGACCTCTACCGATAGGAGTTAGAGCGTCAATAGCTGTAAGACCTGTCTGTAATGGCTGGTGTACTGATTTTCTTGCTACAATACCAGGTGCAACTCTTTCAATCGGACGAATTTTTGAAGATTCAATTTCGCCTTTTCCATCAATTGGTTTACCCGTTGGGTCGATAATTCTACCAATAAGTCCGTCACCTACTGGAACTGAAGCGATTTTACCAGTTGTTTTAACAGTCATTCCTTCTTTAATTTGAGTATATTCACCCAAAATTACAACACCTACATTGTCTTCTTCCAGGTTCATTGTAATTCCAAGTGTATTTTTACCGTCTTCAAATGTTACAAGCTCATTTGACATTACATTTCTAAGTCCGTATATTCTGGCAATACCGTCACCTACTTCAATTACGGTACCTGTATTTGATACTTCGGTTTGAATATCGTAGTTTTCGATTTTGCCTTTAATTATAGAACTAATTTCATCAGGTTTAATAAGTGCCATAATTTCCCCTTTATATTATATTTTTACTTAAATTTTCTAATTTATTTTTTAGACTGTTATCGATGATATCATCATCTATTTTGATAACTAATCCGCCAATAATATCATTGTTTATATTCCAATTTACAATTACATTCTTTTTCAATTTATTTTGAAGTTTATCAATTAATCGTTGTTTTCTGTCTTCAGAAACTTCTACTGCTGAATAAACTTCTACACGTTTGATATTATTTATAATATCAACTTCATCATTGTATGCTTGAATAATTTGTGTTAATTCATTAAATCTCTTTTTGTCAATCAGAATTTTTAGAAAGTTAATTATTTTATCGCTAATTTGATTTGAAAAAACGCTGTCAATAATTTCATTTTTAGTGTTATTTGCTATTGCGGGATTTTCCATAACTTTTACAAGTTCATCAGATTCTGAAATAATTTCTTTTACAGTGTTTAAGTCTTTTGAAGCTGTTTCAAAAGTTATAGCACCATCTTTGCAAACTTGAATTAAAGAATCTGCGTAATTTTTAGCTGATGTTGATATGTGATTTTCTGTATTGTTAATCATAAGATTATACCCTGTCTATACTATCAATACTTTCATCAATGAACTTGTTATGTAAATCCATATTGTCTTTTAATAATGATTTTATATGCTGTTTTGCAAGTTCTATTGATGCATCTAATGTTTTTTGAGTCATTTGTGCTGATAAAGTTTTTTCTTCTGCATTAATAACTCGTGAAATATTTTTTTCAATTAAGTCTACTTTTTCATTTGTATTTGCTAATATTTGTTTGGCAATATCATCCCCTTTTATAGAAGCTTCACTTAATTTTTGTTTAATTTCTTCGTCAATATGTTCTATTGATTTTTCTGCTTCCATAAGTTTGTTTTTTGCGTTTTCTTTTTCTGTTTTTGCATTATTTATAGTATTAATTACATCTTGTTTAATTTTTTCAACAGTATTAGATATATTTAATTTTTTGTATAAAATTGCAAAAATTAAAAGTAAAACTGCAAAATTAAAAGTATTTGATTCAACTATGATGTTCCAAAAATTTGCCAATTCGTTCATATTAGTTCAATATCCTGTTTACAATTTCATTATCGATATTTTCGATGTTTGTATTCATACCTAGAATTTTAGAAGATATGACTTCTGCTAAATCTTTTACCTTAAATTTTAATTCTTCAGTTGTTTGCTGAGCTTCATTTTTAAGAGCTGATTTAGCAGAAGCTATTTCTTCTTGAGATTTTTGTTTCGCATTTGATGTAATTATTTTAGAATTTTCATTTGCTTCATTAATTTTATCTGCAACAAGTTTTTTTGAATCAGCTGCTGATTTTGTTAATCTTTCTTCTCTATCATTAATTATTGCTTGAGCTTTTAGATTTGATTTTTCTGCATCTGATTTAGTGTCGTCAATAAATTTTTGACGTTCATCCATAACTCTTTCAAGAGGTTTGTAGAATATTTTATTCATAATTAATGTGAATAAAATAAAACTGATTGCTGATATTAAAAATGTAGCGTTAAATTCCATTGTCTTTCTCCGATTATTTGCCTAATAGCATAAATGCGATAACGAATGCATACAAAGCACAAGCTTCTGATAAAGCTGCACCAAGTAGAAAGAACCCGAATGCTTTACCAGCAACTTCAGGTTGTCTTGAAACTGCATCCATCAAACCTTTTGTAGCAAAACCAATACCAAGTCCTGCGCCTACTGCACCAAAACCGATTGCAATACCTGCACCTAAGTGTGCTAATTGTGAAACTGTAGCTGTGTCTACCATTTTTTCTCTCCTTTATTTAATACTTTTACTCAAAGTAATTTAGTGTTCTTCTTTTGTCGCTGAACCTATGTATGCAATAGTCAGCATCATAAATACTGTTGCTTGGATAAATGCAACAAGAATTTCAAATAGCATAATTGGTAGTGGCAAGAAATAAGCCAGCCCTCCTAATGCTATTGATACAAGAATTTCGCCTGCAAATATATTGGCAAAAAGTCGGATTGCAAGGCTTAATGGTCTTGTGAACATTTCTAATATTTCAACTAATGCCATTACAATTCCTGTAAAGCTGAATTCATGTAAAAAGAATTTTGGTCCTTTTGCTTTAATTCCCATAAATACATAATATATTAAAACTATTACAGCCATTGCTGCAGTTAAATTAATATCATTTGTTGGAGATGCTAATTCTGCATCATTTTTCAAATGAATAATTCTTAATGGTAATTGTCCCATTAAATTTGCTGTAACGATAAATAAAAATAATGAAGCTACTAATGGAACATGCTTTCTGTTTTCAGTTTCAATCATTGTATCAAGTGTTCCATAGAAAAATTTCATTATGCTTTCAGATACAGCTTGAAGCTTTCCTGGAACAATTGATAAATTTTTGGTTGCTAATAATGCAAATATAATTACAACTATCATTGCAAACCACATTGTAAAAATTGTATCCAGATTTAATGATATAGCATGCCCAGCGATGCTTGTTGTGTAAATCCAATGTTCCATGTTAACTTCTCTCCCTTGTGAACTTATTTTAACTCCGAAAAAAAAAAATCGCAAATTTTTTTTTTTTTGTTCTAATATAATTATATAAATTATATGTTAAGGGAGAAAATGAATATAATATCACTGGAAGAGGTTGACTCTACCAATTTATATGCCAAACAAAATTTGGATAGTCTTGAGGATAGGACTATTATTGTTGCAAAGAATCAAACTTCTGGCAGAGGGAGATTTAATAGATCTTGGGTTGATTTGGGCGATGATAATTTATTCATGTCTTTTGTTTTAAAACCATCTGATACTTTTAAAGATGTATATGCTAATTTGACTCAATATATATCTGTTATTTTGGTCAATATCCTTGAAGAATATGGGCTTGCTCCTTCTATAAAGTGGCCGAATGATGTTTTGATTGATGGAAAAAAGATTTCAGGTATTTTATCTGAAACTGTTATGCAAGGTAATAAATTTAAAGGGTTAGTGCTTGGTATTGGAGTTAATTTGAATGCTGAAAAATCTGCTTTATCTTTAGTTAAAGATAAAAAAATTACAGCTTTAAATATAGAATTAGAAAGAGAGCATGTTGATAAAAAATTGTTTTTTGAAAAATTGGTTAATCAATTTTTTAAAAGTTATGATGAGTTTTTAGAACATGGCTTCCTGTTAATTAAAAATAAATATATAAATGCATGTAATTTTTTAGGAAAAGAAATTTCTGTACAAGTGTTTGATGATAAAAAGTCTGGAATTGCAAAGTATATAAATGATTCAGGAGAATTAGTTTTGCAAAACCATAAAAAAGAAGAGTTTGTATTAACAATGGGAGATATATTATGATTGAAAATCTTATGATTGGCTTAACCTTAATGGTACTGGGAATGGGATTTGTCCTTGCTTTTTTGTGTATTTTAATTGTCGTAATGCATGGAATGTCTGCAATTATTGCTTACTTAAATAAAATTTTTCCAGAAAAAATTGATGTAGTAGAGAAAAAATCTTCATCAAAAAATGTCGTAAAAGATGATGAAGCGATAGCAGTTGCTTTGGCTGCAATTATGGCTAGAAAATAAAAAGTTTGTTTATTAATAAATTAGGAAGGGTAAAGTTATGAGTAAAAAACTTATTAAAGTTATGGATACCTCATTTAGAGATGGTTTCCAATCAGTTTATGGGGCAAGAGTATTTGTTGATGATTTTATTCCTGCATTGCAGGCTGCTGTAAATGCTGGTATTAAACATTTTGAAGTTGCAGGTGGTGCTAGATTTCAGTCACCTATTTTTTATTGTAATGAAAATGCTTTTGAAACAATGGATAAGATCAGAGCTGCTGTTGGTCCTGATATAAATTTACAAAGTTTGGCAAGAGGTGTGAATGTAGTAGGTCTTGATTCTCAACCTCGAGACATAATCAATTTACATGCCAAAATGTTTAAAAAACATGGTGTAACTACTGTTAGAAACTTTGATGCATTAAATGATGTAAATAATTTAATATATTCTGGTCAATGTATTAAAGATAATGGTTTAAAACATGAAGTTACAATTACAATGATGGAATTGCCTATCGGTTGTACAGGTGCTCATGATGTTGATTTTTATGAAAGAGTATTGAGAAGTATTTTAGATGCAGGTATTCCATTTGATAGTTTAGCATTCAAAGATGCTTCAGGAACTTCTGCTCCTAGAAAAGTTTATGAAACAATTAAACGCACAAGAGAAATTTTAGGACCTGATGCTCATATCAGATTCCATTCTCATGAAACAGCAGGTACTGGTCTTGCTGCTTATTTAGCTGCTTTAGATGGTGGCGCTGATGGTATTGACTTATCAATGAAACCAGTATCTGGCGGTACTGCTCAGCCTGATATTGTTTCAATGTGGCATGCTTTAAAAGGTACTGATTATGATTTAGGTTTGGATATTGAAAAAATTCTTGAAACAGAAGAAATTTTCAAAGAATGTATGAAAGATTACTTCTTACCTCCTGAAGCATTGTCAGTAAATCCTATGATTATTCAATCTCCATTACCTGGTGGTGCTTTAACAGCTAATACTCAAATGTTAAGAGATAACAATTTAATGGATAAATATCCTGAAGTAGTAGCTGCAATGAAAGAAGTTGTTGAAAAAGGCGGTTTTGGTACTTCAGTTACTCCTGTTTCTCAATTCTACTTCCAACAAGCATTTAATAATGTAATGTTTGGACCTTGGAAAAAAATTGCAGAAGGTTACGGAAAAATGGTTCTTGGATATTTTGGAAAAACTCCTTGTGAACCTGATGCTGAAGTTATTAAAATTGCATCTGAACAACTTAATTTACAACCAACTACTGAAAAAGTTGTGGATATAAATGATAAAGATCCTAATAAAGGTATTCCTGCAGCTAAAAAACGTTTAGAAGATGCTGGACTACCTGTTAATGATGAAAATATCTTTATTTCAGCTGCATGTAAAGAAAAAGGTATTTTATTCTTAGAAGGTAAAGGTACAATTGGTGTAAGAAAATGTGAACCGAGTGATAAAGAACCTAAAGTTGATGACGCAAATAATGCATACACTGTAACTGTTAATGGTAAAAAATATGCTGTTGCTTTAGAAGGTAGAAAAGCTACTGTTAATGGTAAACTTTATGACTTTGATGTTAAAGCAGGTATTGAGGCTAAAGCTGCAACTGGTGATGCAACTCCTGTAAAGGCAGCATTACCTGGAACTGTTTTAAAAGTTTTAGTTTCAGCTGGTGATAGTATCGGAGAAGGTGATGTAATTGCAGTTGTAGAAGCAATGAAAATGGAAACAGAAATTAAATCTCCAATATCTGGGACTGTAAAAGAAGTTGAAATTGAAGCCGGTGATAAAGTAAAAACCGGAGATGTACTTGTTACAATAGGCTAAGATTTATTAAAAATAATCTAATTAGTAAAAGAAGGGTAAAACAATGAATATAGTAGACAGTTTATATAAATTATGGCAATCTACAGGTATTGCAAATTTCATTCAACCTGTTGATCCTAATATTACAAACGGTTTTGAACAATTCCTTCATCAATTCGGTTCTCCGATTATGATATTGGTATGTTTATTTCTTTTGTGGTTAGGTATAAAAAAACAATTTGAACCATTACTTTTAGTTCCGATTGCTTTTGGTGGTTTATTATCAAATATTCCGGTTGCAGATATTGCAGGCCCTCATGGATTTTTAGGAATTATTTATGAATTTGGTATTCACCAAGGTCTTTTCCCATTGATTATATTTATGGGTGTTGGAGCTATGACTGATTTCGGTCCGTTAATTGCAAATCCAAAAACTGCCCTATTAGGTGGTGCTGCACAGTTTGGTATTTTTGGTGCATTACTTTTAGCTTTATGCGTATTTGGATTTACTTTGCCACAAGCAGGTGCAATTGGTATTATTGGTGGTGCCGATGGTCCTACTTCAATTTATGTTACAACTAAACTTGCTCCTGAATTATTAGGTGCAATTGCAGTTGCTGCATATTCATATATGGCATTAGTTCCTGTAATTCAGCCGCCAATTATGAAATTGTTAACTACTGAAGAAGAACGTAAAATTGAAATGACTCAATTAAGAGAAGTATCAAAACGTGAAAAAATTGTATTTCCACTTGTTGTTCTAGGTTTGTGTATAATTTTCTTACCGGATGCTTGTCCTTTAATTGGAGCATTGACATTTGGTAACTTATGTAAAGAATGTGGTGTTGTTGAAAGATTATCCGATACTATGCAAAATGCTTTAATAAACATAGTTACAATCTTTTTAGGTTTATCAGTTGGTTCTAAATTGTCAGCTGATCAATTCTTAACATTACAGACTTTATTTATTTTGATTTTAGGAATTCTTGCTTTTTCATTTGCAACAGGTGCAGGTGTAATTTTTGCAAAAATTATGAATTTGTTCTCTAAAACTAAAATTAATCCTTTGATTGGTTCCGCAGGTGTATCTGCAGTTCCAATGGCTGCTCGTGTATCCAATAAGGTTGGTCTAGAAGCTAATCCTCAGAATTATTTATTGATGCACGCAATGGGTCCAAATGTTGCAGGTGTTATTGGTTCTGCTGTTGCTGCTGGTATATTGTTAGCATTATGCAACTAGAATTAAATTAAATAATAAAAAAAGGTCCGTTTTTATGCGGACCTTTTTTATATTTCAACATTTATATTTTTACCTATTTTTTGTATTGTTTCTTCTATTTTACTATGCCTGTCTTGTAATGGGATTTTTATTAATTCTTCTGATAAAGTCTTAAGTTTGTTATTTTTATTTTTTAGAATATTTCCTGCATATAGCATGTGCATATCAAACATTAATGGTACTGCCATTAAGTCTTTAATGTCTTTTGGTGTCATATCAAAATCAACTACATCTGCAATTGTCTTAATTAAATTTTCAGGTTCTTTTTTACTTTTACTTGTTAATGTTCCAGTTATACATTCGATAACATTTCTTGTTGGTAAATTTATAGTATTTTGTATATTTTTTACTTTCATATATTCTCCTGTTCTCTCTTTAAGTAGTATAAAAAAAATTTTTTGCTATTATTTTAAAATATGTTTATAATTAAATTTGAAAGGGGATTATATATTTATGTTTAAAGTTGCTTTATTAGGTTCAAAATCGGACCATTTGATAGATCCTATTAAAACTTTTTTTAAGGGGAAAGATGTTGAACTTGTTTGTTTATCGAATTATGAAAATTCAGATTTTTTACAAAAAGCTAAATGCTTAAATTTAGAATATAAATATTTATCGAATGAGAAAAATTTTGAATATTTTTCTTCTCACAATTTTGATATTGTTGCTGTTTGTGGATATGATGAAATTATAAAAAAAGATGTTTTAGAAACTGGTAGATTTATAAATCTACATGAATCATTATTACCTGCTTTTAAGGGAACTGATGCTTTATATAGAAGTTTTTCTGCAGGAGTTAAAGTCTCAGGAGTTACTATTCATTATTTAAGTGATGAAAATTATAATGGAGAAATAATAGCACAATATCCAGTTTTGATTGGGAATTTAACTCATTTTGATGAGTATAAAGAGGAGATGTATTCTGTAGAAAAAATGCTATATCCAATTGTAATTGATAAACTGCTAAAAGATGAAGTTTTTGATTTTTCTGATCTAATTAATTCAAATAAATGTACTAATTCTTGTAATAGTTGTGGAGGATGTCATTAATAAAAAGTATAGCTTGAATTGAATTCTTGTTATATAATAAAGAAAAGAGAAGGGGTAAGACATGTCTATAGATGATGCATTGGTTATGATATTAGCTGGCGGAGAAGGAAAAAGATTATATCCTTTAACCAAAGATAGAGCAAAACCAGCAGTTCCTTTTGGGGGCAGGTATAGAATTATTGATTTTGTATTAAATAATTTTATAAATTCAGGTTTTTTCAAGATTAAGGTTTTAACTCAATATAAATCTGACTCTTTAAATAAACATATTACTCGAGGTTGGGCTTTATCTCCGTTTTTAAATCAATATGTCGATTTGGCTCCGGCTCAAATGAGAACTGGTTCTGATTGGTATCGTGGTACTGCTGATGCAATTTATCAAAATGTTTTTCATATAACTGATGAAGATCCTGATTATGTTTGTATTTTTGGTGGAGATCACATTTATAAAATGGATGTATCTCAAATGCTTGATTACCATAAAGAAAAAGGGGCAGATTTATCAATATCTGCAATTCCTATTCCAATATCTGAAGCTCATGAATTTGGGATTATTGAGGTTGATGATGATTGGAGATTAATTAATTTTGTAGAAAAACCAAAAGACAAGCCAAAATCTATTCCAGGAAACCCTGATATGTGTCTTGCTTCTATGGGAAATTATATTTTTAATAAAAATATTCTTTTGGAAGCTTTAAATAGAGATGAAGAAATTAAAGAATCAAGTCATGATTTTGGTAAAAATGTTATTCCAATGCTTCTAAGAGATGGCAAAAAGATTTATATTTATAATTTTAATGACAATTCATTCCCAGGAATGACTGATACTGAACGTGGTTATTGGAGAGATGTCGGTAGTATTGATGCTTACTGGCAGGCTAATATGGATTTGTTGGCATATGACCCTGAATTGAATTTGTATTCTCAAGATTGGCCTTTGAGAACTTTTAATTATAATTATCCTCCTGCTAAATTTATTTGGGAGGAAGGTGAACGTGTTGGTATGGCTACAAACTCAATGGTATCTGAAGGGTGCGTTGTATCTGGTGGCGGACTTTCAAGGTGTGTGTTATCGCCTAAGGTAAAAGTAAACAGTTATTCTCAAATATCAGAAAGTATTTTAATGGAAAATGTTGAAATAGGTAGACATTCTAAAATTAAAAAAGCGATTATTGATAAAAATGTAATTGTTCCGCCTAACACTAGAATTGGATTTAATCATGAAGAAGATATTAAACGAGGATTTCATGTTTCACCAAATGGCGTAACTGTTGTACCTAAAGGCGCAATTTTATAAATTTAGTCTTTACATGTTTATTTATCTGTAATATACTAATTTCGCAAAAATAAAGATTGTAAATATTTATTAATTTACTCCTATTATTAAAGCAATTTTAAACCTTTACAGTCTTTATTTTTATGGGAATTAGTGTATGGCAGCTGTAAAGTTAAATGTATTTAAAACAATGTATAATAATTTGCCTTCTATGCAAGTCAGCAAAGATAAGGTAATAGATAAGGTTGCTTATATTGGGAAAAAATGGTCATCTCCTCACCAAAGAGCAATATTAGGTATTACTGCGATTGCAATTCAGCCATATATTGATTGGAAAAATAAAAATGTTGATGAAAAAACAAGAAAAGTTGCAGTAGCAAGGACTTGTGCAAAAATTATTGCAGGAACACTTACGGGTGTAGCTTTAAGAGCTGCTTTTATTAAAGGTATTGCTGCGATGTCAAAGACAGCAGCTGAAATTCCAGCTAATGCCGGTAATTTTTCTAAAAAGTTTAAACAATGTCTAACGCCTAAAAATTTAGATCCTGATAATAAAGATGCCTTAGCTCAATATCGTAATGCTATGGGAACAATTTTATCTCTTGTTGCTATGGTATTTACAAATTTCCTAATTGATGCACCTCTGACTAAATTCTTGACTAATAAATTTATAGGTATGCAAGAGAAAGGAGAGAATAAATAATGTTTTCTCCTTCAAAAATGTGGAATGGATTTAAAAATTATATTTATAAGAATTATGGTGAAAACCCAGGCTCAATGCTTGTGCATACAGGTGTTTTAGGGTGGATTTTGTCATCAATGGCTCAAGTATATGCAGTAGTTTTCAATAATAAAATTTCTAAAGAACAGAAAATGTTCCTTATTCCTCAAGAAATTGCAGATGCTGCTGTGAACATTTTGTCTTTTTATACATTAACAAGTGGTGTTAAATATATTGGTGCAAAGTTAACTAAAACTGCAAAATTGAGAACTGCAGAACTTACTAATTTATTGAAAAAAGGCGGTCATGTTCTTGAAAAGGGTGAAAAGCGTATTGAAAATAAAGTTTATGCAGGTGATTGGAATTTTGATATAACAAAATTAGAAAATTATAATTCTGAAATTGCTGATAAATTTAAACCATTTAGAAATGGAGCAGAAGTTATTACTGGACTTATTGGGTCTGTTATTTCAAGTAATATTGTAACTCCTATTGCTAGAAACAAATATGCTGCAATAAAACAAAAACAAGCTATTTCTAATATGAATAAGCCTGCTGATGATAAAAATAGCAGTAATACACCAGTAAAATTTGATAATAAGATATCAATGGAGGCATATCAACATCTTGCTTCTGTTAAATATTCTTCTGGTTCTTTAAAAATATAATATACTTATTATTCCTGCAACTATTGCAGTAATCATAATGAAAAATATTGCTGTTAATTTAAAAAAGGCATCAATATTTTTTTGGTCATCATTTTCATGGAGTAAATTATTTACTGTACTTTTTGAATAGTCATTTTTTAATTCAGTTTTAGTTCTTTCAAAAGAGGAGTGTAGAAGTTTTTTGAAAGTATATATATTCTCTAGATCTTGTCTAGCAAGAGGATTTGAAATAGCTATTTTTTTTATTTTAATGCTGTCTAAATTATTCAGTTCATTATCAATATATGCAGAAAGATTTGATTTAAAAGTTTCATATTGTTTTGTTATATAAGGGCTTTCTACGTCTTCAGTTTCTTGATTATTTACAAATCTTGTAAGCATATGTTTAAGTTGAATAAATTTTTCCATACATTCAGGACAGTTATCTAAATGAATTTTCACATATTCAGTTAGCTTATCACTAAGTTTTCCCTCAACATAAAAACTTAATAAAGCAGTTACTTGTTCGCAATTTAATTGATTTTGCATTAATGTTCTCCTTTTTATATATATGCTTTTAAATCTTCCTGAAGTTTTCCTCTAGCTCTTGCTATTCTAGATTTTACTGTGCCTATACTAGAATGTGTTGCTTTTGCTATTTCTTCATAGCTTAGCCCTTGTAATTCTCTTAATATAATTGCAATTCTGAATTGTTCAGGAAGTTCTAATATTGCATTTTTAATTATTTTTTCTAGTTCTGAAGATATGCATTTTTCGTGTGGTTTACATTTTTTATCAAGAAGTTGAAATTTAATTGGAGCATAATCTTCACTATCATCATCAAGAGATACAGTGTCTAATTTCCTTTGCGATTTTCTTAGTTCGTCATAAAATAAATTTGTAATAATTTGATTTAGCCAACTTTTAAATAGTTTTGGGTTTTTAAGGTTTTGTATATTTTTTGCAACTCTAAGAAGAGCCTCTTGAGTTAAATCAGAGACTTCTTCTCTTTTTTTACAAAGGTATGAGAATGCTGCAAATACATTTTTTTGCTCTCGTCTTATTAATTCTTCAAGAGCTTTAAAATCATTTTGCTGAGCAAGAACTACAAGTTCTTCAAGTGCCATTTTTTTGTATTGCAATTTATTGCATGACATAAATTTCTCCTTACATCTATAGTAAGGAAATTTAATTTATAAATGCTCATTCCTTGTTATATAACCAACTGATTATATTTTTTTTTATAGAATTATAAATAGATTATTCTTCACAAATATAACCTTTTAATGCAGTATGTGCAGCAACATATGGAGATGCCAAATATATTGATCCTTCTACATTTCCCATTCTTCCTCTGAAGTTTCTATTTTGAGTAGCAAGGCAGACCTCTCCATCAGCCAAAGTTCCAGCGTGAACGCCAACACAAGGTCCGCAGCCAGGTGGTAAAATTGTGGCATTAGCTTCTACAAATGTTGTAATTAAACCTTCGTCAAGTGCTTGTAAATAAACATCTTTTGATGCTGGACAAATTAGCATTCTAACGTCAGGATTTATTGTTTTTCCTTTTAAAATTTTAGCTACAATTCTTAAATCTTCAATTCTTCCATTGGTACAAGTCCCTACGAATACTTGATCTACTTTAATATTAGCTAATTCTCTTGCTAATTTTGTATTATCAACTGTATGAGGACAAGAAACTGTATGGTCAATATCTTCTGCGTTAATTTTAATAATTCTTTCATATATTGCGTCAGAATCAGGTTTTAGACTTCTAAATTTATCCGCTCTTCCTCGAGATTTTAAAAACTCTTTTGTCTTTTCATCTGCGACAAATAATCCTGCCTTAGCGCCAGCTTCTACAGCCATATTTGCTAAAGTAAATCTTTCTGACATTGACATATTATCTATAGTGTCACCACAAAATTCTAAAGCTTTATATGTTGCTCCATCTGCTCCAATTAGACCGATTAAATGAAGCATTAAATCTTTAGAGCAAATTCCTTCCTTAAATTTGCCGTTAACTTCAATTTTGAATGTTGCTGGAACTTTTAACCAAGTTTTACCAAGAGCCATTGCTACTGCTATATCTGTAGATCCCATTCCCGTTGCAAATGCACCAAGTGCACCTGATGTACAAGTATGAGAATCTGCTCCAACAAGTATTTCGCAAGGATTAACAAATGTTTCTACTAGTCTTTGGTGGCAAACTCCAGCACCAACATCTGATAATACAGCACCATATTCTTTTGAAAAGTCTCTTAAAACAGTGTGTGTATTTGAAAGTTCTTTTCTTGGACTAGGTGATGCATGATCTATAAATAAAATAGTTCTTTCTGGATTATTAAGTTTATCTTTCCCTAATTTTTTGAATTCTTGAACGGTTAAAGGACCAGTACCATCTTGTACTGCACATACATCTACTTTTGCAATAACCAACTCTCCTGCTTTAACTTTTTTCCCAGCATGTTCTGAAATAATTTTTTCTGCTAATGTTTGTCCCATAACCATACTCCTTTTTTATTTATATTAGCATAAAAAAAACGACTGTAATAGTCGTTAGGGAAAAAGGGAAAGGAAACAAATAAGTGAGAAATCTCACATATTTCAAAATATAAAACTTTTAGATTATTTTTAACCGAATGTTTTGAAAGTAGATTCAGTATTTTTTTCAATAACTTTTTGCACTGCATCCATTTCAGTAGAAATCGCATCTTGTTCAGTATCAAGTTGTTTTAATCTTAATTCTAAGTTTTTATCTTGAGCTT